>OHKJ01000004.1_pt1 | contig 258972 bp, 191 predicted proteins | sample 1568791 | NCBI WGS metagenome assembly OHKJ01 (sample SAMEA3879584, study PRJEB24766) | human gut metagenome | biome: human-associated habitat; feature: feces | place: USA | collected 1985/1987 | reverse complement strand
TGCCCGTTGTACAGACATTATCTTGTATGGGGAGCCTAATACCCCAAGCGACCAATCGGCCGTTTGAGAATGCCAATTTTCCAGCAAGCTGATTGGATGAAAAATAGCGTTATTTAAGCACTTTTTCTTTTCGCCAGCCTCTTCCTCGTCTTTCTCGACAAAAAGCGAAATTTGCACACTTAATTGCGCCCTGGGCTTGCCCATTATACGACCTCTATTGAGTTAGGGTAACTCAATACCCCAAGCGATAAATCGCTCGTGAAAAGTTGCCAATCCCAGGCAAGCAGGATATGGCTTTATTGCGATTATAGAATACCTTAACTCTCCACGCAATCATGTTTTGGATGGGCTTGTAATACCTTTGTAGCCTCTGTTTGACAATTACCATAGGCAAGCGTATTTCAGTAGTACTTTTACGAACACTTTCATGAACCCTACTGGTTCTTTTATGAAGTCTTATGTGAACTCTTTTCTTGCTTTTAAGTGGTATCCTGGAGTAACGTCGGCCACCATAAATGCAGATACTAGATGATGAACACAGAACTATTGTCTGAACGCTTGCCAATTTAACGACATGAATCTGCCATATCCCAAAGGCGATTTTGCCAACTTCCGAATGGCATCCTAAAATAGGAAATAGCCTATCCTCTTTGTAGTGCGTAAAAATACGCAGTCCACTGCGTAAAATGTAAGACTGGACAGTACTCCAATGAGTTTAAACAAATTGCCCATTGTTTGTTTGCGTGTTTGGGAATTCAGTTTATAAATTTATTGACTCGCTTTCACGAACTCTTTTAGGAATCGTTTTCCATAATTCAAGTCCAACGAATCATATGAGATTCTGAAGTATCTGAACTAAATTCAACAAGACATTTCACCAAAGGTGTTAACTATTAATACTTATTCCGTACAATACGCTCTTCCTAGAAAATCAGGAAATAAATCCGTTTCATAGTACTTGTGAGCCAACACACGCAAAAACCAATATCCAACCTTATCTGTTCTATATGCAATAGATTTGTATTTCTTTTCAAAACGGCTCTGAAAATCTTTCAATGTTTCAGGTAACTTTATACCAGTCTGTACGGCCAATTCATTATTTAATCTTTTTTCAAAGAGTAACTGTTCTATATCAAATTCATCGGTGATTGGAAATGCAATTTGTAAGTTCACCTCAGACTCATCTACTTTCTGCTTAAGAGCTGAGTAAAACTCAGGCATATTCAAGTATGCCAACAATTCAAATGCCACTATTAAGAGCAAAGAGGAATCACAGTGATAGTCTTCATCTTTCTTGTAGATACTCTTTGCTAATGCTATTCTATTTCCGTGCATTTCCGGCCACATCTTTTGTTTGTCATACCGTTTCATCAGATTGATAACTGTACAAAGCAGATACTTACCTAAACTATTTATGTCATCCTGATTCTCAGCATGCATATACATATATTTGAATACCATCTGAATGACAATAGAATTAGTATCAAGCAAAGGCATTGTACATGCATTATTGTTTTCGATGACATTTTTTAAGATATTCAACCTATTACGAAGTTCATCTTCAGAAATCTCTGCATAAGATTTTGTTAAAAAATAGAAATATACTAAATCACCAAGAAAATCATAGCATCTTAGCGGATAGAACATATACTCGGTATCTGAGGATTCAAAACTATATAGTCCTTTTGGAAATAAGACTACTTGCAATATTTTATTGATATATTCTTCGTATATCTGAATTTGCAACAATACAAGGCTATTAAAGTGTTTGATTATTGAGCTTTTATTCTCTTTTTTTGATTTAAGAATCCATGCCCAAGTTTTTAGAACTATAGTGTCAATACAATACTTGGCCGGTAGTAAATTCTGACATTCAACAGAGTAATAATGAACCATATGGGCAATGAGGCGCAATGAGGCGAACGTATTAAGGATTAATCTCCTGTTCTCTTTCTTTGCCGATGTAATTTTCTTTAATTGAAGTTGAACAAGTGTTGATATGTCTTCATAATTATTACCTTCTCCATCTAATAGGACAAGTATTTTCTTAAATAAACGATAACTCTCGTCATCAGTTAATAATGTTTCATCAAACAAAAAATCTGAGAAATAAGTAGTCAATAACTCAATGTCCCACTCTTCAAAGTTTCCATCAGGAAATTCTTTCTTAATGAAGCCAGAATATGTAGGTTTTGCATTTGCGTCAATCAAGCCATTGTGAACAAAAACATAATACCTTGGAAATCCTGATAGGCCTGGAATAGAAGGGTCTTCATACTCCGTGTATTTAGAAGCCCTTAAAGATTCTATTAATCCATCCGGTTCATTAAGAGTTCTGTCTGTTATATCTTTTGCACCGAACCCCTTGAGTTCAAATAAGAAAAGTGTTTTTTGCCCATTTTGTCCTTTGATAGCTACTACATCACGTCCATATTGTGACTGCCCTTTTGATTGACACGGTGTAGAAAGGACTCTGTATCCCATTCTTTCCAGAAGTATAGGAAAGATATAGTCTAATTCTTGATCCTCTTTCAAAGACTCAATATATTGTTTAATTATTTCCCGTCTTTTCATTCCAATCAACTAATAAATCATTAATCCACTTATCTTGTTCCATTGGCGTCATAGACTGAGCCAATTGCCTTGATGGCATTGAAAATTGTATGCATCCCAAGTGTTGTACTTTTCCATTTTCGTCTCTCCAACCTCCTCCTCTTGCTAAAGTAACGTGCTTCATCATACTACTTAAAAGACTCTTATGATTTTCATCAGCTTTCTTCATCTGTTGTTGCCAATGTTGTTTTTGAGTTTTCAAAGCTTCTTGATACTCTATCATATAACCGTATTTGGGTGACATTTCTTTAAGAGATCTTCTTTTATCTATTGCATCAGACCTTTTCTCAAAATACCAATGGATTTTCGTAACAAACTCATTATCAATATTTAATTTCTCAAAAGCTTTGATTACATAACCCATATATTCATCCAAATATGGAACTAACTGACTCATCAAAACATTACGTACGCTCGGTAATTCACTTTCAATCAGAGGCAATAACTTTGGAAGTCTAGTCTCAGGATTGCCATAATCCTGAAGCAATTCTATAATCAATAAACATTGCAATTTCTCATCCAAGTCTTTTTGAGGGTCAAAATTTGAAGATTCCAAATGATAATCATCCCACAATCTTCGCCCGACAACACGATACAATCCATTGGGATGAAAAATAAACGATAATACAAAGTTTATGAAGTTATCCTCATTCTCATGTAAAGACCTTAGACTTCCTTCCATCTTTAGGATATCCATTGGGGTCAAAGAATTTGCGATTGCTACGAAAATATTTGTCAAAAACACTGCATCTTTAAAATGAAAATGTATTGAGTCATCAATACTTTTGAGCGCAGTCTCTTTATTCTCACTTTTTAACCCTTTGACCAACAATATGATACTCTGTTCTATAAATGGACTAACTCCTTGTTGCACAAACAACCAGTTACATAGAGGATTTATGTACGGTGACGGATCTCCTTGCAACATTTCCAGAATCTTTTGTTCACATATTTCTTTTCTTTGGCCAACCAAACGTCCTATCGTAAAAAGGGAAAAAGCCATTGCTGCACTTGATTTAAAGCAAGTGTTAGATACAACTATATCAAAAGCCTTATTAACATACTCCTCTGCAATTTGATTTGTTTTTACAAATGCAGTTGCAAACTCCTTCATATTATCTTCAGGAGGATATTCTGCGTAATACCTATCAAAATCATTTTCCATCAGACCAGCAAGGCAGCTCGTTTTGTACTGAGGCAATATTGAGATTAATACAATGGCATTGTCATAATAAGCACTAGCGTATTTTTGAACAGCCCAAAGAATTAGATTTTCAGTATTATCATGTTTACTCTCAAATGACAGAATAACGTTTTTCATAAATTCTGGACTCCAACTTGAGACTCCGGAAACAAGATGAAATGCCCACGCCCATCTCCCAATATTATTAGTTTCCTCGAAAATAATATTACCACTTTTTAGATGTGCTATATATGCGAGAGCGACAGCAAAATAACCCCCACTCATACTATAGTCCGATGGATTGATAATATGTTCATTGTTTTCCCAATAGGATACGGAATCACTGAATTCAAATTCACCTGCTGACGCTTTCTCATTTAAAAAGTCTACAACTTTAACAAGTTCATCAGGCAATCCTGAAGTTATATTTCGTCCATCAAACATAATAATCTATTTAATATTCACGTTTCATAACTTTTCACCACTCTTCCTTCTCTCATATTTAGAAGATTCATCGTATTGGTAAGGTATTTGACATTTTATGCATCTGAGTTGAGAGCTAAACAGGAATTATAGATGGCATCATAATCATTCCATATCCAATGGAGGAAAACTATCATCTTCAAATCTATCAAAGTCAGATTGGAAAAGACGGTCTTGAATGATCCTGTACTTTTCAAACTCTGATTCAGCAAACTCTTTGGCATATTCGGCAGAAACCTGTCCGTTATCTTGTAATATCGGGCTCTCAAATAAATTAATGAATTTATCTATTCGCTTTGCCCAATCTTCCATTGTCATAGGTATATGACGCATAGCCATGCTTTCTGCCATATCAAGGGATGCATTGACTATCCTGCCCATTTCTTCTAATTCTTTTTCTCGCAAATAGTTCTTTGCTACAGACACATCGGTTTTGACAATTTTTCCATTCGGAGCATTTTCCCAAGTGGTCAATCCCATGTGCTCCCTATTTGCATCGGCTCGTTCAACTATCAATTCCGCAGCTGTATGCCCATGCACAGCATAGTGCATTTTGTTCTGTACCTTCTTGAAGAAAAGACGGGTTGTCGGAGCATCCTTGTTATAGTCTATTGCCGTAGCATAAATATCGGTCAGTTTCTGATAAAAACGACGCTCACTCAGCCTTATCTCCCTTATTTCGGCCAACAAATGCTCAAAGTAATCCACACCAAAGAAAGCCCCGTTCTCCATTCGCTTATGATCAAGCACATATCCACGAATGGCAAACTGCCGGAGTACAAACGTACACCACTGCCGGAATTGAGTGGCACGAACAGAATTGACTCTATACCCGACACTGATAATGGCATCGAGATTATAGAATGTCGTATCGTAATTCTTGCCATCCGAAGCAGTTGTTTCCATTTTGGAAATAACTGAATGTTCGTCCAACTCACCACTCTCAAAAATATTTTTAAGATGCTTGCTGATTGCAGGTACTCCTACATCAAAAAGCTGTGCCATCGCCTTTTGGGTTGCCCAAATGGTTTCGTTCTTATATATCACTTGAATCCCATCCTCCTTGCCTTCAAGCATGAAGATGAGAAACTCTGCTGTACTATTTCGTATTTCTATATTTTTTACCATAACAAAATCATTTAATATATTGTGGTAATGGTTCACAAAACATTTTATTTACGACTCTATCACGCATTAGCTTCATGTCCGTAAAATTACGACATATATTTTGTGCTATTTCCAGATAGTTATCTGAACCATCATCTTTTTGATAATAATATGGCTTTATTGAAACACAGTTTTTATGCTCAAACAAGGTGTTTAGCAACGTTCGGTCTGAGTTGCCACAAGAATGCCCCATGATATAAACTTGATATGGAGCAGATTCAATGAACTGAAGTAAATTACGATATTTTCCCGACTCTAAATACTTTATAGATTTGATGTTTCTTAAACACTCATTATCTGATTGTTTAAGGAAATCTTTATAATCCTCATCAAGCTCATCACCATAGCCAAATATTATGCTATCGGGATTATTCAAGTCTCCATGAATATGATTTGTAGAAGCAACTTTCAAACACCCATATTTGTCTGCTACTTCAGTATAATTAAAATTAAGTAGCATAATATTCTCAGGAATTATTAAGTTCTTTAGGTAGATTTCTTCTATCTTTGACGATTCTGAAAATTGCTTTCTGAGCTGTTTAATATCCTCTGCTATAAAGTACCTATCGCTACCTTCAAAACCATATCTACAAAGTAACTGTTGGTACACATTGTCTTGTTGGATTAGATAATCTACGTAATCATAGTAAACCTGTAATTGCGAAATACTAATATCATCTTTACGAATATTTCCATAAATTTGACGTTGTATCTCTGTATTGCACTTTATATTATTAGTTGTGATAGAAGAAAGATATTGAGCTAAAAGCTCTTGAATACAATGTAGTTGTTTGTTGATTTCTGAAATTGTATAACCACAGTTATCTGGATTCACAATCAAATTTCGCAATAAATCATAATATTCCTTTTCTATGTCAACCCACCCTTTAGTTTCAATACAAATACATATATTCTTAAAAAACGGAGACAACGAAAACTCAAAAGATTCAGAATCATTGGCAATACTATCAATAATCTCTTTACCGGACGGTTTGTTAAAAAACTTAGGAAGACAAAATGCAAAGACATTCCAACAGCGATTGTAATTGTCTGAAGTAATTTTGATAGAACAAAGGTAATCCTCTGATATAGACGTAAGATTTCCTGTAAAAGAATCAACTCGTTTCTCCCAATACCAGTTTATGAAATCTTCATATCTAGTAGGAAGCCCATGTGCCAAGTCAAAGCCGTTTCCAATAAGTACTATTCTATTCATCACTGTTACTTCTTTTATTGAGGATTTTTATATGCCTAAAATAAAAATCCTAGTTAATCGTTCTGTATTTATTGAGATTCATACTACGGTTCTGCTACCATTGATGAATAAGAATCATTGTCAATAGCATAAGGGCGAGGCCGGCTGTGCCGTTTGAAACTTTCAGCCTGTTCCAAAATCTCCTTGAATACCTCATCACGAATTTTAGGTGGATATCCTGCACGAGCCAACAGGACAATTACATTCATCTTCAATGTCGCCCGAAGGTCAGGACGGTTTAACCAATCTGACACATCCGACTGTTCCTCTACCATCGTTTTAATTTGCTTAGCCAACTCTGTCAATGTCTCATCTGGAAAGTTTTCAATGAACTCATATTTTGTCGCCACTGATTTCAGAATATCAAAGAAAGCCTTTTCTTCAAATGACAATCCTATAGAATTGCCGGCAGTGCGTTCGCTTGCTACATCCTCCATAAGCCTTACCATCTCGCCAACGACATCATCAATCACATCGTTGGCAAGTGCTGCATCGTCTGAACGGTCATTGTATTTTTTGACAATATCCTCCAAGCGTTTCGTGAAGTCTATGCCTTTTTGCCTGTTGATTTTCCGTAACGATTCTATAACCTGTTTCAAAAGTTGCTCCATCAACTTGACTTTGGTGTTCTTGTAGGGAATTTGGTCAAGACGTTGCATGTATTCCGATGAAAGAAGGTCTATTTCTTCATCGGCAGCAACACCGATTTTAGTCACCTCTTCCACTGCTTCAGACATCAAGGCATCTTTCAGCATTTCGCTCACACGCTTATTCATCTTTACAGCATCCGGCGCATTCCCTCTCGTCAGTTTAGAGATTATGGAACGGATGGCCAACATAAAATGAATATCGTTGTCTTCCGCCTCTGTCAGATGTTCTGAGTTGCAGCATATATCATACGCACCTTTCATCTTTTTACAGTGTCGCATAAAACGAGTTTCAAGTTTTTTGGTATGTTGAATGTATTCTGCTCCCGTTTGAAGAATGCCTAACTGTTCAAGAGGCGTTCCAATGAAATAGCCAGACCAGTCAAAAGCATGAAACATCCGCTTAATCACATCCAATTCGTCCTTAACCACTTTTACCGCTTCTTCAACAGTTTCGAGGTCCGGACCATCGACTTCTCCATTTCCGCCATATTGATGAAGCGCCTCATTCATCTGCCGCTTTATGCCGAGATAATCAACCACAAGCCCTTTCTCTTTTCCGGGATAAACACGATTAACACGAGATATGGTCTGAATCAACGTGTGCATTTGTAAAGGTTTGAAGCAGTACATCGTATCAAGGCTCGGTACGTCAAAGCCAGTTATCCACATATCCACAACAATCGCAATCTTAAAATTGCTTTTCTCTTCTTTGAACTGTTTGTCCAACGTTTTCCGGTATTCATCATTGCCGAGCAGATTATAAAGTTCGTCAGAATCATTATCCGTGTCGCGAGTGATGACCATAGCAATACGCGGCATCGGCTTGATTTCTTTGCGTTCCTTCTCCGAAAGAGTTTCCCCTTCAATACATTCTTTGATTTCCGCCCATTCCGGTCGTAAATGGATAATCGCCTGATAGAGGTTCCAAGCAATGGAACGACTGCTACACACAATCATAGCTTTACCCAACACCGTTGAACCTTCCTCAATCCGTTTTTCGTAGTGTTCCACCATATCCCGGGCTATTTTGGCTAGTAAATCAGGGTCATTCAGGATAACATCAATTCGCGTCATCATTTTCTTGCTCTCCTCTATCTGATAGTCACCTGATCCTTCTTGCTTACATTGGTCATAGAAAAGCTCTATTTCCTTCACCTTAGCCGAGTCAATCATGATTTTAGCAGCACGACCTTCATAGACTATCTTACGAGTGATCTCATCCGCAACCGCTTCGGTCATGGTGTAACGGTCTACAATCGGGCCAAACACATCCAGCGTATTATCAAGCGGTGTTCCCGTAAATCCTACGTATGTAGCATTCGGAAGAGAATCGCGCAGATACTTGGCAAAACCATAATGATGCTTTACACCCTTTTCCGTGATAGTTGTTTTCTGCCCTAAACCGGCTTGTGAACGATGAGCCTCATCGGATATACAGATAATGTTTGCACGATTGCTCAATAAGCCTGTGCTTTCCTCGAATTTCTGAATCGTTGTCAGATAAACGCCTCCGGCAGTACGCTTTTCAAGGTGTTCTTTAAGTTTCTCCCGACTTTCTACTTGAACGATTGTCTTGTCTCCAATGAATTTGGTAGCATTTAAAAACGACTTAGACAACTGATCATCAAGGTCTGTACGGTCTGTTATCAGAACAATGGTAGGACTGCTCAATTTTTTGGAACGCATCAGTTGTCGGGCAAGAAATAACATGGTGTACGACTTACCGCACCCTGTAGCTCCGAAATATGTGCCCCCTTTTCCATCACCATCAAGATTCAATCGTGAATGTTTCAGAATGTTATTGAACAGTTGAGTGGTAGCAAAATACTGCGGATAGCGGCACACGATTTTATCCTCGTCCTTGGGAGTATCTGGCAAATAGATAAAGTTATGCAATACATCAAGCAGGCGTTCCTTTCTGAACAATCCGCGCATCATCGTGAACATAGTATCAAAAGCACCATCAAGAATAGAATCCGTAGCTTCCACCTTATGCCATCCGTAAAAGAACTCATATGGTGCAAAAAGTGAACCGATTTTATTGTTCACGCCATCGCTGATTACTACAAACGCATTATAGCGGAACAATTTAGGTATGTCACGCCTATAACGCACCGTCAGTTGCTTGAAAGCGTTTTCTATTGTGGTATTTTGCTTGATGGCATTTTTAAATTCAAGTACCACCAAAGGCAGACCATTAACAAATACAATACCGTCAGGAATACGATGGTGCTCACCGTCAATGGCAAACTGATTGACGAACTTGAAGAGATTGTTTTTCCCAAATTCGGTATAGTCAATGGGATAAATATGAAGATGTGGTAACTTAGGATTGGTTCGCTTCAACGAAAAGCCCTCTTGCAGAAGTCGCAACGCTTCCACATTCTCTGCATACACGCCACCGCCGTCCGAAGTTTCCAATCTGGCAATTGCCCGACTGATTTCATCCTCGGTGATATGGTCGGCTTCATATTTTTTCCGCAGATAAAGGCGCAAATCATCGTAGAGAATAACATCCCGTGTATCACGAGAAATGCTTTCTCCATACACATAGTCGTAACCTTCTTTCTTGAAAAGCTCGACAAATGCCTGCTCTAATTGTGATTCACTGAAGTATGGCATACCTATAATTCTGATAACATCTTAATTTTTTCAAGAATAGGTCGGAAATTTTCCCAACTTTCATTACTTATATTTATTATATTATTTACAACAGCATTAGCAAAATCTTCCTTTTTTGCCAACAAATTGTTATCGTTCTCATCATAAACGGCTTGCCCTCCATTATTTTCTATAATTTTGTCTTTGCCTTTACCATCCGGCATTAGCAAAGACCAATTTACATTTTCATTATGTAGCATAGAACGTTTTGTAAACTCTGAGCCAAAGAACAATCTATGACCAACTTCATCTATAGGTGACTTTATTTCTTCGTCTGAGAACAAATATTCTATTGATATTTTCACTTGTTCCCTTATTTTTCTATCTTTAGGTATAGGTATACAAAATGCATATACTCTATTTCCATAATCTTTATAATTCCCTTCACCTATATCCAACTTTTTTACTATTGAATCAATATCCCTATCAAATATCCCAATAACAGGAAATGATTTCCTTATTTTACATAACTGTTCCAACATTTTCTGTAGATTTGAATCACCATCAGGTTGTTGGTCTGGATGTATGACATCAAAATCTATATCATTAAGCCCTAAGAATTCCTTTGCTTTTTGAATAAATTTAATATCCGTTTTTCCTTCAGTTATTACTAAAGGCTTTTTCATTTCTTCAAGAGTGCCTTCCAATTGGTGATATTTCTTGGCAAATTGGTTATTCTCATTCACCATCATATTGTAGACTTCTTTATATAAAGCATTATTTGTTGGAGAACAGGTAATGCCATTATTATCCAAATCTATTATTTGAGAACGCTCTATTGAAATATCTGCAAGCCCCATATTTAAGAATGGAGAATGAGAACTAATGATAAACTGAATATTAGGGAATAGATTAAACAGCTCAGGCAATATTTCTTTTTGAAGTTTAATATGAAGGTGCATATCAACCTCATCAATCAACACAATTCCAGCAATTTGGCTAAGTTGTATATTATTCCTAATTTTATCTCCTTGTCTCAAAATTTCACCAAACAAGCTTAATAGAGCCAATTCTCCAGAAGAAAGACAAAAAAGATTTGGTGAAATTGGATATGAAACACCTTGCTTATCATCATACATGATAGAAATTCGTTGTCCTCCATTATGTCTTTTTCCTATTCCAAAACGAATATGTCTATCAGGGTATTTTGATGATAGAGTAGATGATAATATGTGATTCAAATTTTGAAAAATTACACTTTCCGGAGTTATATCCAGTCTTTGGGTTTGTCCTGTTGATAGTTTGATTTCTTGTACTTGTTTATAATTAATCCAATCTAACACAACATCCATTATCCAATTTGCTAAAGTCCCTATTCCAGAAGTAACTTCAATTGGATTTGCGAGATATCCATTAAATTCTGAATCTACATTAAACTTTACAGAAAATTTATATGGATCATTCAAATAATAAGGTTGTTCATATCTATAGGAAGGAAAATAAGTTAAAATATTATTACTGAAAATTGAAATAGCCTTTTCCTTATTTAGATTCTCTGAAAAAACTTTTGCACAATTATTATTTTGTAACTTATCCTTAATTCGATCAAATGGAATTGAATTTACTATTTGAATTTCATTTTTATAATTCTCGTCTGTTAAATCATTTCCTCTACAATCAACATAGTCAATGGTTTCATTGTCAACATTAAATCTGAAATAAGCAATAGAATACTTTGAGGTATCAAGTTGAAATATAGAAGAAGAAAATCTATAGAATTTATTTTCTTTACCTTCAAAAGAGCCTGTATAATACGGTTTTGCCATTTCATAAAACGCATCAACAACATGAGAAAGAAGCGTAGTCTTACCTTTCCCATTAATTGCAGACAAAACATTTATACCTCCTTCTTTGAAGTCAAACTCGATATGTTCAAATGGAGCACGATTTACAAATATTGCTTTTACTAAACTAAATGACATGACTTTAATAATTTATTGTACCCATCTTTGATAAAACCAAAGATTGTAATTCGGTTAATACTCCTATTTCTTTTCTTTTCTGAATATTCTCTATTTCGATAACTTCAGCTATTTTATTAAAATGCAGAATTGCGTCACGCGTTGGTATGACACAATCAAGCTGGGTTAGAATCGTTTGTGTTAACAAAGGTTGGCTAGACCCTTCACTTTTGCTATTTAAATTAAGGGTACTCAAAAGCCAATAAAGATAATATAATGCTCCGTTTTTGGCGACAGTCATCATCGCATTATCATTAACCCAGCATTTCTCTCGTTCTATTTGAATGTTTCCGCAATTAGCTCCAACCCTACCAATTACTATTATATTTACGGCATTATGGGAATTATGCCTCCCAACAATACCATTTCCACCATATACAGGAATTTCACCATTTATTGGTTGTATAGCTTTCCCATTCTTAAAAGCAGCAACATCACCCAATGTTCCTATTTGCCATCCCTCAGGAAGATTCTCTACATCAACATTATCCACAAAAATCTTGCGATAGATAGTCTGGGTAGTTTCTTCAAGTGCAGCAATCAATCGGCGATTGTTCTCTACCTGTCGCTCTATTGCCTGATATTCGGCTACAATCTTTCGTTGTTCATCGATCGAAGGAACTGGCAACAAGATTTCACACATTTCGCTCCATTCAAAAACTTCACGTGCCGAGCCATGCGATTTGAAACGGGCATATCTGTCGAATTCCGGTCTACGAAACCACATCATCAGGTATTCCGGCAATAATTCTGTTTCGTCAATGACTTCAAAAACAGTATAAGCCTGTGAAATAATACAAGGAGATTCTCCCTCATACAAAGCAATTGTTATTTTATCTCCATTGCGAGAAGTTATAGGAACATAGCCAAACTGTCGAGGTTGGACTATTTTATATGTACTCATATCAGTCCCCGTTGTATTTGCAATGGATGTGATAAACTGCTTAGCAATGCTTAAACCAAGCAGTTTATTTACAACCAAGTCTCGATTGCGCACATCAACTTGCCGGATATAATTACCCAATCTTTTATAATTCGATTTCATAACCCAATGATTTAAAAACATTAAGTACTGATTCTCGACTTTTGGCTTCTTGACGAAGGATGTCGGCAAGTTCCGATTGAAGTTCCTTCATGCGTGTGTCATAATCCACCGACTCATCCCGATTGACAAATTCGATGTATTTGGAGGGGACCAACGAGAAACCTTTGTCTGCAATTCCTCCATCTTCACCAACACTTACCGATTTACAGAACTCCGGTATATCGGTATAGGTTTCTGTATGACCCTCTCGCTGCCAGTTGTGGTAGGTATCGGCCACTTTACGAATATCCTCATCGGTGAAACGCACATATTTCTTTTCAAAGGGTTCGCCCATCTGGCGCATATCGATGAAAAGTATCTCCTTTTCACGGTCACGATAATGTATGTCTTCTCCGTTACGATTGACCAAACGACCTTTCTTATTCGCATTGATAATCCAAAGCGTAACGGAAATATCAGTAGAGTAAAAGAGGTTACGAGGCAGTATTACAATTGCTTCCACCAATCCGCGTTCAATCATCTTGCGACGGATTTCTCCTTCTGTACCATCGGCACTCAGCGCACCGTTGGCCAAAATGAAACCTGCCACACCGTTGGACGAGAGTTTGCTCACCATATTGAGAATCCAAGCATAGTTGGCATTAGAGGTAGGCGGCACGTCATAACCATCCCAACGAGGATCGTCCGTCAGTTGATTGTCCGCTCTCCAGTCTTTTTGGTTGAACGGAGGATTAGCCATAATGAAATCGGCTTTCAAATCTTTGTGACGGTCATCGGTAAAGGTGTTGGCGGCATAATCGCCCAAGTCGGCTGCGATACCACGAATAGCAAGGTTCATCTTGGCCAGTTTAAAAGTGGTCTTGGTATATTCCTGTCCATACACCGACACCTTGCGACGATTGCCATGATGACTCTCCACAAACTTCATCGACTGCACAAACATACCGCCCGAACCGCAACAAGGGTCGTAGATTTTACCTTCGTAGGGTTCAATCATTTCGGCTATCAAATTGACTATCGTTTTGGGCGTATAAAATTCCCCCTTACCTTTTCCTTCTTTAATGGCAAACTTGGATAGGAAATATTCATAAACACGTCCAATAATATCATTGCCGTCTGCGGATTCCAGAATCGTATCAAATCCATCAATCTTATCAAGCAATGAACCGAGTTTTTCCGCTTCTATACCCAACGAACTATAGTAGTTGTTGGGTAATGCGCCACGCAAAGGCTTGTTTTCCTTCTCTATGTCAGAAAGAGCTTTATCTACAATAGATGCGATGTTGGGTTGCTTTGAATTTTCTTTAAGATACGGCCAACGGGCTGTTTCCGGCAAATAAAAAACATTCTTGGCCGCATAAAACTCCACATTATCCACAAAGTCTTCCAAACCGTCATTGACAATTTCCTGACGGCGTTTCTCAAAATGAAATCCGGCGTACTTCAAGAATATCAATGACAGGACAACATGTTTGTATTCGCTGGGTTCAATAGATCCACGCAGTGCATCGCATGCTTTCCAAAGTACTTCCTCCATTGGGAGATTGTCTTTCTTATTTATCGATTTCTTTGCCATAATTCGTATTATTTTGTTTCCCTAGAGGTTGATGAAAGGATTTCCCAATGCCCCCCAAAACTTGGTCCAACTCGTTTGATAACATTCGCTGCTTTCATGCGTTCCAGTGTTATCCTCATTGCTTTTTCCGAGACTTCACATTGTTTTGCTAATGCAGAGATACTGATTTGTGGGTTTTCTGCAATAAGAGAAAGTATCTTGTTATGCCCCTGTTGTGCCCCTGTCATGCCCTTGTTATGCCCTAATTGGTCGGCTTCTGGTCGCTTCTGGTCGGCATGGTTAGTTCCTTGCCCTTCCTCCAAAACCTTCGCACAAACAGTTGCTTTCATGATAAAGGCAACCAAGTTGTATTGTGGCTCACGGACACCCAAAGCCGAAAGTTCACGACACATACGGTCAACACCCTCACCGAACTCTTTTACATAATCGTAAGCTTTGAGGTATTCCGCAATTTTCGGATTGCGAGAGAAATGGGTATGACGAATGTTGTCAGTGCGAACAATGCCCGGCAACTTGCCTGGTGTTTCGAACACAAGACGGTCGTCGAACATCTTTATCTGAATTTCCGTGCCCTTAATACTGTAATCGCGATGGCAAACGGAGTTCACCACCATCTCTTGTATTACAAACTTGGGGTATTCGCGGTCGGTTTTGAAGATACCGTCCTCTCCAAGATAGGAATGCTCCTTGACCTGCGTTTCAAGATATTCAACAGTTTTCTGGATCTGTTCAAGAATACGACCATCGAAAGTAACATCTTTGATGACATTCATTTCACGTCCCACCTTTTCCTCTGTACCGAAATACTTGATAAAACGCACTCTTGCACGAGGAAAGAATGTCTGAGGATGCTTGCCAAAAAGCAATATACAAGCTGCACTGACTTGCGGCACATCGCCTTTATAGGTCACAAAACCTTTGTTCTCTTGCAGATACTCCATTACAGACTTGCCATAACCAATCCGCTGCATGTAGGCTTTGACTGCATCCATATCTATGTCATCAAGTGTGGCATCGTATGCTGTGGAATCCTCGTAATAGCGTTCTCCTTTGTCGTACATGAGTTGCAAACGCTCATCAAAAGTCAGTTTGCGTGATTTGTCTCCTACACGCCAAAACACTTCATCAGCTTGATTCGCATGAAGTCGCGGACTTGCAGGAATGTGCATCAACAATACACGGTTATCACGTCCCTCAGCATCCGTACAAGGCACATAATCCGTAGTGACAGAAACTGATGGAACACAAAAATCCAAAGGTGTCCGCAATATATCATTGAGATGTTCCTTGTCTTGGTCAACACCCTCTACTCTGCGAGTCTTGTCGGATATACCCACAGCAATCATTCCACCATCTGCATTCGCCATAGCTACTATGATAGTGGCAAGGTGCTTAGGCTCAATGAGGATACTTTTACAGTCAAAAGTCTGACCTTCCTGCATATGCCGTATTTCTTCAATTGTATATTTCATATCCTCTATTCTTCTTTTGTATGGCAAATGAGTCTGTGAATATCTACATCCAGAACTTCTGCTATCCGTGCCAATGTGTATAAATCAGGCTGTGCATGATTGTTGCACCATTTGGAAACCGTAGCCGGATCTTTCTGCAATGTCTTAGCGAGCCACTTACTCATGATACCCTTTTCTGCCAATACTGCCTTTATACAGTTCAAATTCGCCATATTGTATTCAATTATAAATTGCGTTAAATGCAAAATTACATATTTTATTTGGTTCGCAAGCATGATCGAAGAAATAAAATCCTATATCATAGTATTATGGCAAAAGAATTTAATGAAAAGTGATGTGAGAATGGGATTTATTTGCTAATTCTGCAAAAAGAATACACCTGTCTGAAATCAAGAGAGTTAGAAGAATGACCCCGGTATTGGGTAATGAGTTGGCAACCGTCCTAATTGCTGCAATCTGTATCGCTTTGCTTGTTCGGGTAACTCTTTATATGCAAAGGTATGATTTTATTTCGTATAAAGCAAAAATATCTTAGAATATCGGTTTTTTATTATTGTTAAAATCATTATCTTTGCATTCAAAGAAATAACAATGAAAAATTAATGGAAGATTTGAATCAACTCAAAATAGTTTTGGTTAAGAAAAAGCGTACCAGTAAATGGTTAGCAGAACAACTTGGAGTGAACCAAACAACAGTATCCAAATGGTGTACAAATACAACGCAACCAGATTTACAAACATTGAAACGTATAACAGAACTGTTAGAAGTGAACATTCAAGACTTAATAAACTTCTCGTGAAATAAAACATAGTGCAATGAATGAAATAACAATATCATCAATGTTGCCTGCTGTCAGGAATACAGCACTCATGCGTGGTAAAACGTACATCGGAATCGATTTTGGCACATCAACAACGGTGGTATCTATCGTTTCCTATGATGAGTACGACCATAAAATCCATACGAAGTCTTTACGATTGCCACAAATGCTTCCTGACGGGACTTTATACAGGTCAGAGATAGTACCTACGGTAATAGCGTGGCTGAATGGACGTATTTTGGTTGGAGAAGGTGCATCGCAGATGAAATACCAACTGAAAAAGGGAAAGAATATCTGGTATTCGTTCAAAATGGAGTTAGGCGAGGATTTAGGAGCAAAGTATTACGATAGTGACCTGCGTGAGGTAGACCCTTTTCGGATAAAGAATCCTGTGGATGCTGCACGGGTATTCTTTGCCTACCTGAAATACCTCATCATTAAATACTGTACCGAAAATAATATCAGTATAGATATTTTGTATGCAGTAAGCATCCCTGCATCATTTGAAGCCAATCAGCGTAAAGATTTACTTGACGCACTAATGGCGAATGATATGAAAGTGTCAAAGCAAGCTCTTATAGATGAGCCGAATGCGGCTTTTATCAGCTATGCTGTATCACGGGCAGCAGAAGACCGCCCCATGTTCATAAGCCCAGATTATAATTCGAAAGTATTAGTCTTTGATTTCGGAGGAGGTACATGCGATATATCTATACTCGAAATAGGACAGAGTGCTAATGGATTTTTTTCTAAGAACATTGCCATTTCAAAATTTACAAAGTTAGGTGGTGACGACATAGACAGGTACATAACGTACCATTATCTCATGCCACGCTTTTTGGAAGCTAATGGAAAGAAAAAAGAACAGTTTCGGACGAATGAACGTAAACAAATAGCATCTGCACTTTATAAAGTCGCAGAACGACTGAAAATATTAGTGAACAAAACATTAGCAACGCTTGCCTCTGATTTTGTAATACCTGATGTGAAATTGAGCGATTCAAAGACTGAAATAGAGTCTGAGGTTGAAATCATTTCCAATAAAGGTACGCTCAAACAGAACAAGTTCTACCTGACGAATAAGGAGCTTACAGAAACAATGGCTGTGTTCTTAAAACAAGGATTCGGTAAGACTACCCGCATAAAAGGAGAAGATGAATACAACAGTATATTTTCTCCTATAGAAAGTGCCATTAAGAAATCTAAAACTCCCAAAGAAGAGATTGATTATGTCTTGCTTATTGGAGGAAGCAGCAAAAGTCCATACATCCAGGAAGCCTTGCATTCCTATTTTGAGGATTCGGAGATATTGGTTCCGATGGACCTGCAAACCCACGTTTCACAAGGAGCAGCCATTCACAGCTTATTGTTCAATGGTATGAATAAATGCCTGATACAACCTATCACGAGTGAACCGATTTTAATCATCACCAAAGACGACCGACCTAAAATCATTCTCCCTGCAGGAACAGAAATACCCTGTAACACTATAGAGATTGATGACTTGGTAACAAGCCGGGATGGGCAAAAAATTGTCGAGTTACCTATTTGTGTTGGTAATACAACAAAAATGCTTTTCAATTTGAAGATAGAATCTTCCATGCCCAATGGTTTTCCTATCAATACTCCAATCCAATTGGTAATTGAAGTCAATGCGGATAAGATGCTGATTATCCATGCTACTTGCATGGGAACAATATGTCATGTGGAACCACTTAGTCCATTTGCAAATAAAGAATTGACAACCGAAGAAAGGGCTGCCCTAAAAGCAGAAAGACAAGCTAACCTTGAAGCCGAACAAAATGGCGGTGTACCTTCGAAAGAAACCCTGATTACACTCAAACAGGCTTATCTGAAGATTGGAAATGATTTCAAGGCAGCAGAAACACTTGAACTTCAAAACGAATTATATCCGAATGTAGAAAACCTAAATTCGATAGGTGTACTCTATCATAATTCAGGGAATAATGAAAAGGCTGCAGAATTCTTTGAACAAGCTATTCAGCAAAATCCGAATAATGAGTATGCACATTTCAATTTAGGCAATACAATGAAGTTTATCAACAAAGACGTGTACAAAAGGGAGGTGCGTAAAGCATACGAACTCAATCCTAATTATGACATAGCATTGATTGAAGCAGGACGTATAGATAAGGCAGAAGGCAAAACTGAAGATAGCAATAATAAATTCCATCGTGCTTATGACCATATGCTCCAACAATGGAAAACAAATACCTTAAAGGATAGTGCAAGTTTGGGATGGTTAGCAGCTGTAGCACGAGAACTTGGAGAAAATGGCATTGCAAATCAAGTGATGGCCTCTGCCAAGAAACTTGAAAACGAATCTTATTATAATGAAGAAAACTTGTCTAAAATTAGGGATAATATATTGACAAATAATTAAAAAAAACTGCGATTATGGCTTGGATAATAGAAGAGAATAAACTTGATGCTCAACAACGTAATTTTCTTGACAATGTGGACATAAACCGCAAGAATGTTTGGATTAAAGGATTTGCAGGTTCTGGAAAATCTATTTTACTTGCATATACAGCCAAAAAAGTCCGTGCAAAATCACCCTCTGCAAGCATTTTATTGATTGTGTTCACACAATCATTGGTTGAAATGTTTAAATCCGCATTTAAGGAAATCGGATTGAATGTTACCATAGAAACTTACTATAGGTTTATGAGAGGAAATAGTCATTATGACTATATTCTGTGCGATGAGGTTCAAGATTTAACACCACGTATTCTTCAAGAGATGAATAACCGTGGTACGCACGTTGTTGTAGCAGGAGACTCCAATCAATCGATATACGACCATGACCCTCAATGGCAAGAAGCAACCGTAACTCCGTCAGAAATAGGACGACTAATCAATGGAGACGCTTTTGAATTAGGAATCATTCATCGCCTATCACGGTCTATTATTGATGCCGTACAACGCTTCCTACCACGAATGAACATATTTTCTGCAAAAAGAGATATGACAAAAAGCGATACACAAATACGTTTGTGCGAAGCTACTTCCGAAGAAAAAGAAGTAGCTTACGTAATAGAACAGGCAACGAAAGCTGTGAATGTAGGTGATACAGCCGCTATCTTGATTCCATCTGCTCAAAAAATTATCCATTTCGTAAATTTAGCCCTTAGCCATGCTGGAAAATCAGCATGGGGAGGAGCAACCAACCAGTATGGAAAAACTGATTTTGGCGTAATGAATGCATTTCTCAAAGCGAATGGTATAAAAATGCAATATGTGGGTAATGGTTACGGTAACTTTTCTGAAAATGACCGTCGTATTATCCTCATGACATATCACAGCGCAAAGGGATTGGATTTTGATAATGTTTTCATCCCATTTGCTAATAACAATTTGTATATCAGCCCGGATGAAAGTATGGCTAAGACCTTGTTTATGGTAGCAATGACCAGAGCAAGGAAGAATTTGTATATTTCCCATTATGGCTATCCGAGTGATTATCTGGATGCTTTCAAGTCAAACTGTTCGCACATAGATATTTCCACATCGGTGGCAAGCCAATCAACAACTAATAACAATAAAAACAACCCTTGGGGATTTTAAATTATAGATACAATGGATTATTTAGCAATTATACGTAAGGCGGATTTCGTAGATTTATTCAAGTATGGTAAATTGAATGTTTATTCGGCAATCAATTTTGACGGAAATATCAAGGCTCATGCAAATGATGATGATTTGTTTGAGAAATTAACAAAGAGCATGAACTTATTCGAATACTCTTTTGAGTATATGGTGATACACTTTGTTAGCGATAATGGGAATGAGTATCCCTATCCCATAAACATTGAAGATGTAAGGGGGCTTTATACTTTTGATGAGGAAGCTAAAAAGGAAATGAACGTATCGTTTGATTCTCGAATTAGGCTTCACGTGTCACCTTGGGGTGAGAAATTTAAAGCTTTATACAATAATCAGTTAATGTCGCAATCAAAACGAGGTATTGATAATTTATGGGCGATATTTGATTTGTCGGAAACTGACAGAAAGATGTGTGAATCTATTATTACCGATGATGTCGTTTCCGAAGTATTTGATGAATTGTTTTCATATAAACGCCCGACAGGAGAACAATCTATATGGACGTATCTGCTACGATATGAACGCCATAGCTTTTATCCTAAAAATACGAAAGGATATTTTTGTGATTATATCCATGTAGCTTGCAATTGGATGGCAAAAACAGAAATGCAGAACGATGTTGCCATCGAAACAACATTATATAATTTGATAAAAGAAAGTCCAGCAACGGATTTCAAGCCACTTTCACAAATAGCAATAAATTCAAATTTACCTTCTCGAACAGATGAAGTTGCCAAATGTCAATTTGCAGTAGCGGCTCCATTATTCTTGCTTATGAAAGACAAATTTGGCAGTGGATTTTCCATTGATTTTAAAACTATTGATTATGCCAAGACATTTGGGTTTGAATGTTCCGTTGCGGTATATCTTTTAGGACTGACTCTTGGGTATGACAAAACTTATGATGCGTATTACGATTTTGTAAAATTACCTATATTTGAATTACGAACTGAGAATCAAGAAGCTAATAAGTTAGATTTAGTGCAAGAATCTAACGAAAAAGAAATCTATTCGGAAAATAGAAACGAAAATGTAGCAGTAGATTTATCTTCTGAAGATACGATAAACGGTAAAGATATATCCACCACGGACACAAATTTCCTAACAATAGAACAAAAAGCTCCGCTCGTTCAGCAAGGACAACTATTTGTCATGGAAAGTGTCAATAAAAAGCAACCAATAGCTTGGCTTAGACTAAAAAATAAAAACGATAATGATTTTAAGCCAGCATTTAACGATAAGGAAGTTTCGACTTTGAGAAGTATGGGCTATAAAATCGCTAAAAGATTCAGCAAGGAAGAAAAGTCGTATATCATTTCACAAGGTTACGAAGTTTCATAATTCATTTATCTTTAAAATATCAACAGAAGGACAGCAAGCGGTTTCGGTCTGCCCGAAACACAAACTTGCTATCCTCCCGTTGGCATTGTTTATAATCCCACGCCCTTGCCTCTCCTAAGCGGCTCAACCGTCCTTTTAACAGATGAAAACAGCCTGTCAAACTGTTCCTTGAACCATTCGCCAATCAGTTGCCCATTGATAGCAAGTGCAAGTTTAGACCTGTTTGTCGGGTCTTTCACCACTTGGAAGCCAGCCCTCTCGGTCGTGAATTTTCGCTTATGCTCCTCCGAATAAAGTTCGCCCTCGTAGAACAGCGGCTTGCCGCTGATGAGCGTGGCGGTCTGCCGCTCGTTGAAGCCGACTTTAAGGCAGAACTTCTCCATGTACACCAGTTCTTGAAACAGCGGAAACCACTTTTGGGCTTTTTGGATAATGGATTTCAAGAATGACACTTTCTTTTGCTGTTCCGCTTCCTTGTCCGACAATTCCCTGCGGTGCTTGACTTGCAGTTCCATAAGCTGCCGTTGGTGGTTCTCCTGCTAACGCTGCATTTGCCGTTGCAACAGTTCGATGCTTTCATCACGGGCAGCAACCTCGCCTTGCAGGGTGCGGTTGTCGGCTTCCAGCTCTTTCAGCTTTCCGCTGCCCAAAAGAGAACCGACCTTTGCCACGAGTGCCGTTTTCGCTTCGGTCTTGGCGGTTTCCAGCTTCTCCGACTTGATTTCTTTCCTGACTTCGTCAAGCTGCCGTTCCGCCTGCCGCTGTTCGGTTTGTAGTTGTTGCACATTGGCTTCAAGCTCTCCCGTCTGCCGTTTCAGGTCACGGTAGTATTGGGCGGTGGTGATGTGCCGTGCTTCCGAACCACGGACACCACGCTGCAAGCCGTATTTCGCCATCGCTTTTGCGTAACTGTCGTGGTAGGCTACCAGCCTTTCACGTGTCAGCAGGTCATCAGCGCACAGACGCACGGCGTTGGCTTTCTTACGGTAGGTGCGTTTGCCCTCCGCCTGCTTCTTCCTCGCTTTCCTGCGCTCGCCCGTCACTATCGGTACGACCGTGGCATGGATGTGCGGCGTATGCTCGTCCATGTGCAGCACTGCCGAAACGGTGTTCTCCTTTCCGAACGTACGGTGCAGCCATTGCAGGTTGTCATCGCACCATTCGTTTAGTCTGCCCTCGTCCTGCACTCTTATCATGTCCTCGTGCGTGCCCGAAAGAACGATGCGGATTGCCCGTACTTGGTCGGGCGTTATCTTCCGCTTGATGCCTGCCGTGCGGATGCGGTGGCTTATCGCTTCGGTGCGGTCTGCCACGCCGTCGGGGAACTCCACCAGCTCACGGTTGAGGTGGGTGCGTGTCGGGTCGGCGTTCTTGGGCATTGTCTTACGTTCGATGTGGTCGGATGCGCCCGTGTCAGCCGACCCTTTCGCCTTGTTGATTTGGATGCTTATGTATCCCATGTTCGTTTCTTGTTTTTTAGGTTCTACAAACTTGTTTGTCGGTGTTCGTCCGCCTGCGGTCGTGCCGCACGGGGCAAACGGGGGTGTCCAGAGGGGTGTAACCCCTCTGGCTCATTAGGGTGTTTTTAGCATGAGCGAAGCAGTGCGTGAAGAAAACGCCCTAATAAGCTATGGCTTTTTGTTTCCCAAAAGCCTGCGGCGGTGTCGGCGGCTGTCGGATGCCTTTCTTTTTTCGCCAGCAATGAGGGCTTTCCCTTTTCGGTCGGCAGGATGGAAGTCCGTCCGACCAGCCTGCGGATGGCGGTGTTTATCCCTGCCATTTTCCCGGTGGACTTGTTGAGGGGAGAAAAAGCGTTGAACTGTTGAATTTGATATGTAATAACCTGATATATTACAAAATACACTCTAAACAATCTCTCAACAAAAGCGTGCTACCCAACAAACGGATGCGAAAAGAAAAAATGAGGTCGGAGTGATATGCCGTTGCTTCTTCTTTTCATCAGCCGTTGTGTGTTGTTGGCGGTCTGTTGAGGTTGCATATTCTTATATATCAATACTTTACTACCCTTATTCAACAATTCAACAGAATATCAAAGCTTTTCCAGCAGTTCTTTCGTGACGGTATAATACCTGCCCACACTTCTTCGGGTCTGGTAACGGTCATTGCCGCCGTATTGGTAGGCGGTGTAGGTAAGACCGTTGGGTGCAGGTGTCAGCTTCCAGCACTCCTGCACCACTTTCCGTACCTGCGATTTCTCCACCCTGACTTGCGAGCAGACTAGCAAGGGAATGATGTCGTTCAAACAAAAGGACACCGTTTCCACCTCCATCTTCGCCATGATATCAAGCAGCAGTTCTGCCATCTCAATCTCCAGCCGGTTGCGGTTGCTCCGGATTATCTTCTGCAGGGCATCCGTCTCCAGCAGCTTCGGGTTGAACCACATGCGGCTCTCCTTCCCGGTGGATAGCTGTCTGTGTTGTAGGAAATGCAGGAAAGCGGGTATCTCCGCTTTCAACTTTTGCAGAAAGTCGGTATCGTCATTCTGTAACGGCACAATCTTCCGCACCCAATAGCGTGTTTCCCCAGCGTCAATGATGACAGGCAGGTGCTCGTTGTTGGAACACAACACGAACTTGGCGAAGAAACCTATCTCGTCACGGTCTTTGCCTTTCGCCTCCACCTTGTAGGAAAGCGTGGTGCTGAGGTTCTTCAACCGTTCGCTGTCTTCTCGGCGGTTGAGCAGCACCTCGTCCACCATGATAAGCAGCTTGCCTGCCCAGTCGGAGTTGAACTGGCTGCGGAAGTCCTCGTTGGTGTTGAACGTCACGTTGTTTTGGAAAATGGCTTTCAAGAAGTTCAGGAACGTGCTCTTGCCCGTGTTCCTTTCTTCGGACACGAGCAACAGGATGGGCAGCTTCTGAATGGGATAGAGGTAGAGCAGTTGCAGATAGTCCATGCCCAGCCCGTACTGTTCGCCGAAGATGTGTTCCACCAACGAGCGGATGCAGGGGAAATCCCCCTCCTGCGGTCGGTGGCTTATCGGTTCGTAGAGGTTGAGGAACTTGCCGACTACGGGCTTGTAGCCCACATGGTCGGGTACGGTGCAGAAGCCGTCATACTTGGGGATGCCCGCCATATAGTCCTTGCCGTAGTCCTGCCGCAGGGTCTCGGAGTTCCATGCGATGCGTTTCCTCACATAGCCGCCGTCAATGCGGGGCTGGTCCACAATCTTGTAGAGCGTGGTGCCTACTCGGATAAATTCTTCTTTTTTCTCCATGTTTTCAATAAGATTTTAGTGCCGACAACATATTGTCGGCAAGCGGATTAAACATGGGTGCAAAGCTACGGCAGGGCGGTTAAAACTTTGATACGTAAAACGATGCAGAACGGCGCAAAAGGAACTGACGGATAAGAAAATGCAGTGGAACGGGTAATATCAGCCATCGAAAGGCGAAAAGAAAAAGCCCGAAGAAGCAAAACCGCACTTCTTCGGACTGACGGAATTGTGTGACCGCACGGGCGTATTGCCGCATGACCGTATCTGCTAACATTTACACGGCTGTCTGTTGCTTAATGATACCCATAGCATTTGCTTTTCTTTTCGCAAGCACAGTCTTTCTAAAATGGCATTGCGTACACTTGACGCACTCGGTGTATCAATTCGGAAAGCAAGTGCCACGACCATAGGGAGGGAATAAGTTTCCAAATAATATCCGTTGGGCATCTTGGTACGTTTTTCCACCTCATAAGGGGGCAACACTCCGCTCTTGTACACGGCTCGTATGGCGGCACGGAGTGTCGGGGCAATTACATCGAAAAGTTTCACCAATTCCATTTCGCTCATCCATACGCTGGCGGCATCGGACGGTACGGTAACCCTGCCGTACTTGTCCATCGTGATTGTTGTCCGTTTCATACTCCTGCCACTTTGATGTTACCGAAAGTCCGGTTCAGCTGGTTACCGAAAGCCGTCAAATCGTTACCCAACTTCTGCGTGGTTATCTTTGCGTAAATCTGTGTGGTCTTGATATTTGTGTGTCCCAAAACACGGCTCACGCTTTCAATCGGCATACCCTTGCTAAGGGCTAATGTTCCGAACGTGTGACGGGCAACATGAAAGCTGATTTGCTTGTTTATGTTGCACTCACGGATGACATTCTTCAGCTTTTTGCAGATGCTCCAATAGTTGATTTCACCGAAAACTGAATTGTCTTTTTGGAACGGTCTGTACTTCCCGATTATCTGCAATGGAATATCCAGCAGCTTCACTTGGAACGGTACGCCTGTCTTGTGTCGCTTGGAAATAATCCACTTCTCGCCGTTTACGTCCATAATATCGTCCGTGGTCAGTTCCCTGATGTCTGCAAAGCTGAGTGCGGTGAAGCAGGCAAAGACGAAAAGGTCACGAGTGAAAGCGAGCGTTGCATCGGTAAACTCATGTTCGATTAGCTGTCGGATTTCTCCCTCCGTAAGATATTCCCTTTCCTTTACGTTGGGAGTAATACGGAACTGCGCAAACGGGTTTCTCGGTATCAGACCGTTGTAATGCGCCCGTAAAACGATAGTCTTGACCCACATGCACGCCAACCATACAGTCGCATTTTTAAGCCCTTGCTCCGTTGTGAGGAATACAGAAAACTCCTTGATGAAGTCGGAGATAAGTTCCAGCATCGACATGTCGTTGCGCTTGTAGAACGACTTGATAAACGCCGCCACATAGTTCCTTGAACGTACCATTACACGGTAAGACCCCATGCAGCGGTCTTTGCCGACACGCTTCAAGAACTTGGCGTTCTCCTTGTCAAACGCACCGAGTATCGTTTCATACTCGCAACCTATGCCTTGATAAGCGTTACGCACCATTTCTGCCGTGACATACGCCTCGCGGTCGGATATGCGCTGGTAGTGCTTGATGATTTGCGCCTTGATGTTGTCGAGCGCAAGGTTCGTTTCCCTTGCCTCCACGCTCTTCCCTTTGGCACGGTTGCCCTTAGCATCCCAAAGCGTCTTTGAGATGCTCCGCTTGCAACTGAACTGCGCCACCGTCCCGTTGATTGTAACCCGTCCCATGATGGGGACAATTCCGTTCTTCTCCTTGCTGCCGTTCGCATAGAACAGCACGCGAAATGTGCTTCTTGCCATACTCGTCTTTTTTTTGGTTGCAAAACTATAAATCAACGAGTTAAACCTTGACAAGCAAACCTACGCAGAACGGCGCAAATAAAACGGAGATTGTTAAATCTGCATTTCCAACGGGTAACGAATAGGAAACCGTTTTCCTGCTGCAATCCGCTTTGAAACGGTTTTCAACACTTTTCCCAACTTCCGTGATTTTCTCCTAACTGCTTAAATCTCAATTCTTATTGCGTTAATCTGATGGTTTTGTTCGATTTTTCCAGCGATATTTGCTAATTTTGCATTGCTTTTGAGACAATATAAACATTAACAATGCAAAGAAACAGAATGAACATATTATCTATAACAACCGCAATTCAGAGCAATAAACGCACTGAATCTGTGTCGAGTGTTCATGTTTCACGTATTGAACCTCGTTTAGTAAATACTTTCCAACGAACATAGCGAGTACATTATTGTACTTTGAGAGAATAGAAACTGAATAGTTGGAGAGTCCTTACCAAACTTTCCAACTATTTTGTTTGTATGCCCATTTGTGACAGTCGCCTTTATGATGCTCTTCTGCCATTTCCGTCTGATGGGCTGTTGGTAACCAGATTATTAACGTGCAGTGATGCACATAAATTGAGTAGAAATGAACTATAAATTTGATGGCAGCAAGGTGTTCTTTACATCTGATACCCATTTTTATCATGGGAATATCATTCGTTTCTGCAACAGGCCGTTTAAGGATGTGGAAATGATGAATGAAACAATCATATCCAATTGGAATAATACTGTCGGACAGTATGATATTGTTTTTCACTTAGGTGATTTCTGTCTTGGCGGTTCGGCTGAGTGGACTAAAATGCTGGATAGATTGAACGGAAAGATATATCTGATTATGGGCAATCATGATTTGAAGAATATACGTCAAGGCTACATTGACAGATTTGAACATGTGGCAATGCAGATGCACATAGAGGTCGGTAAACAAAGGATATATTTGAACCATTATCCTTTCCTATGCTTTGATGGCGGTTACAAAGATGTGTGGCAACTGTTCGGACACGTACATACAAGGAAGAACAACACTAGAATTGACGCTGCCCGGCTTCAGTATCTCTATCCGACGCAATACGATGTAGGGGTTGATAACAATAACTTTACACCCATATCATTTGAACAGGTAAAAAGGATGATTGAAAAACAAGTAGAGCAATTTCATAAGAAATAAAAAAGGAGGGTTATGTATGAGTGAATATACAACGGTCTATTTAAGACACAAAGACATGCCTTTGTTGAAAAAGAAAGAGCATCCGTCTCATGAAGAATGCCAAAGTCAATCTAAAGAAGATTTGATGAAAGTCGATGAATATAACAAACAGGTTACAAAGTCTTTGGGGTGTAAATTGTTTTATCTTACTACTACCCCAAGTCGTGAATTGACTGTGCTTCCATGTAGCCCATCTCCAAGTGTGCTGACAAACGTCCTTCTTGAGGAGGTTTTATGCTTTTATAAAGAAGAAATCGAAAATTGTAAAAAGGCTATTGCTAAGAATAAAGAAGATATTGCCAAGTTGGAAGTACGAATAGCCAAAACGACCGTCGATTTGTACGATAAAATCAACAAGGAGATAGACAACTGCTATGAGAACATAGACTTTGAGGAAGAAGAACTTGAACACTACCAATTCCTGTATAATAAATTTTCTTTCTTGGAGGGTATTATTGTCGATGAATCGAATTCAAAGAATTATGAACTGATTTATACAAAATATTAATAAACAAAAGATTATGAAGATACAATATATGAGCGACCTGCATTTGGAATTCAGCGATAACAGCAGGTGGATGAAACATAATGAATTACCTGTAACTGGCGATGTTCTGGTTCTTGCCGGAGATATATTCTATTTGAAAAACAAGGTTGCACCTTTGAGCAATTTTTGGAAATGGGCATCTGCAAATTATCGGCAAGTGCTCATTGTGCCCGGAAACCATGAGTATTACAATTATTGTGATGTGATGGGTAAGGGACTGCAATGGAATTGGATGTTCAAGAAGAATGTAGGATATTACCAGAATCAAGTAGTAAAGATTGATGATACCGATTTTATCATGAGCACTTTGTGGTCTCAGATTTCTCCTTCTGACGAGTATTTTATATGGAAAGGCATGAACGACTTTCGGCAGATAATGTATAATGGTAAATTGCTCCAAACTGAGGAGTTTAATCAGATGCATGAATTCTGCTTGGATTTCATCAAGCATAGTCTAACTGAAAGCACCACAAAGCACATTGTGGTAGTAACACATCATCTTCCCACATTGGAGGTCGTCGCCCATCACCATAAAGGTTCAGTGCTGAATAGTGCATTTGCAACTGAACTGAGTGGGCTTATTGCCGACAGTCGCATTGACGCATGGATTTATGGGCATTCACATACCAACATTAATGCTGAGATAAACGGAACAAATGTCGTTTGCAATCAAATGGGATATGTTTTTGAGAACGAACATATCGCCAACGGATTTGATCCGGGCAAGTTCCTTGTCTTGTGAAAGGCATGAGCTCGTCAGCAATACGTTTTAAAGCCTCAATATATCATATAGTAACTAAAAACGTTCCTATTTGTATATTATATGATATGTTGGGGCTTAAATTTTTCAGTTCATTCGAAAAATTCCAATAACTGATTTTTTGCTTGCCAAAAGAAAAAGATATAACTCCACTCTCAACTTGACTTTAATGGCCGTTATTATATACACGGGCAATAAAGTTAAGTCAAACAGAGGGGAAGAAAAGAAAAAAGGCTTCAACTGAATATTTCTTTTGGTCAGCATGCAATATCCATGAAAATATCTTGCATTTAGTTGACATTATCGGCGAAAACATCCCAGAATTTTGTACCTTTGTAACTGGATAGGAAACAGGTGAACTTCATTGAGGATGCAATACTTCCTCGCAGTTCTGATTCACTGGAAAAAGAGTGTAATACAGCCTTCAAAACAAGTCAAGGAGGCTCAAAAACAACTTTTCTACCGATTAAATTGCAACAATCTATCATTCAAGCAGCTATGTATGCTGCATCGGAAAATAAACAACCTAAGAATCATTGCCTTATACCCAATTTGAATACCTAAATATTATGGCAGACAATTATATCGAAAGACAATACGAGCAATATGAAGCCAGAAAAGCGGCTTGGGAAAAAGCACGCAAATATGGAAAAAAGAAAACGGGGATCACTCACCCTGCTAGAACTGAACAACCGGGCCAAACGACAACAGAGCCCCATCATTATAAAAGAGTATTTGTTACGGGAGGAGCCAATGGAATTGGTAAAGCCATTGTAGAAATATTCTGTAAAAGTGGGTATCGGGTGGCATTTTGCGACAAAGACGAAATAGCAGGAAAACGTACTGCAGAAGAAACAGGAGCCATTTTTCATCAAGTTGACATAAGCGACAAGGATATGCTTGAACACTGCATGCAATCCATCATTGAGGAATGGGATGACATTGATATCTTAATCAATAACGCAGGTATCAGTGACTTCTCTCCTATCACTGAAACAAGCATAGAAGATTTCGACAGGATTCTATCCATTAATCTACGCCCGGTATTTATTACTTCACGCTTCATGGCTATCCACCGTCAATCGCAAACGATATCCAATCCGTACGGAAGAATCATCAACATCTGCTCTACCAGGTATTTAATGAGTGAATCCGGCAGCGAGGGATATGCAGCTTCTAAAGGGGGAATCTATTCACTGACACACGCGTTAGCCTTGTCACTTGCCCAATTCCATATCACAGTCAATTCTATTGCGCCGGGCTGGATACAAACCCATGACTACGATCGTCTCCGTCCGGAGGACCATGCGCAACACCCTTCGAGAAGAGTCGGTAAACCGGAAGATATAGCCCGCATGTGTAGATTCCTTTGTGAAGAAGGAAATGACTTTATCAACGGTGAAAACATCACGATTGACGGAGGGATGACTAAAAAGATGATTTACACGGAATAATATAGTTCCGAACCAAACATACAGAAGTAAATGGAATATGGTATTATAACGTACTAAAACCATCTCCACTTTTCCACTCCATGATACATTTTACTTTAAAGTCCTTGTTTCTATTTAAATGATACTCCAAATAAAAAGCTGCCCGGAAAATTTCCGGGCAGCTTTTTATTTGCCTCCGTTCAAACAACGGAGTATTCTTTTACAGAAGTTTAAAACTTACGTGTGTTCAGGTTCTTGTCAACCAAAACGCCATCAATAGCTTTCAGATCAAACTTCACAGCGCGTTTCGCTTTCAGCTTCAGAATAAACAGATCGTTTGTTCCTTCGAGGGCTTCTTTAGCTCCGAGGTTAACAAATGTAGGATAGAGTGCTTTTGTACCATTGGTATGGAGTCTGTCATAAGTCAGATTTTCCATAGCTTTGAGGTTCAGAGGTTCTACACCCACGAATTCATAATCCTGCTGATTGTATGGCAACGCAAAACTCAACGCATTTACAGAGCGGAGGTTGACACCTTTTACAAGCACTTCAACAACATCACCCTTACTGTAATTCCGTTTAGCAGTACTGATTTCAATGGTACCATCCAGTTTCTCAATCGGCTCTTCACTTACACCATCTTCCAATTGTGTTGCCACTACAGAAATATCATAAGCGTCAATCAAACCATTCTGATCAATGTCGCCTACACTGATATAGCCTTCATAGTCGGAATCACCTTTTCTCAGACCGGTATAGTTGGTATACGAGGTTAAATCGTTATTGTCGATCTTACCATCGTTATTGATATCACCCTGCAAACGGCTCTCGGTTCCGGGAACTTTAAATACATACAATTCCCTACCCGAACCATAGTTGTTTACACCTTCTGTTACAGCCAGTTTGATATAGCGTGCAGTCGGACGTTCAGTAAATGTAAATACTTTCACATCACCATTACGTTTCCAGTCGATTGCTCCGGCCTCGGTCCAGTTTTCCTTATCCATACTATAATATACAGTACCTTTCAGGATCGTTCCGTTACCACCATCGGTACGTGGCAGGTATTCGAATTTATCCAGCTGGTTCACTGTTCTCAGATCGATAATCATATCATAAGGCAGTGCTTTTGCTCCATACTTCGTATGCCACATATCACCCAGCTCGGCAAAGTCGAACAAACGATCGATATCAAATCCTTCCTGATTCTTCGCAGTTGTTTCACCCTTGATTCCGTGAAGAGCAAATTCCAGCGGATTAGCTTTTGTCTTAGCACCGAATTCAGCCCAATCCGAATAGCCATCCTTGTTTACGGCACGAATCTTAAATGTATAGTCTGTTTCAGCAGCCAGTCCGTCAAACAGCAACTCAGTATCCTTTATTGTTGTATACAGCATGCCATTGAATTCTATTTCATAGAAATCAGCATTCGGCACTTTGTTCCATGTCGGCTTCAAGGTATAAGCCTCAATATCTTCGGCAGCAATTCGGGCAGCAGGAGCGGTCAACGAACCGGAGGTTACTCTGTAATTATCGGCAGGTGCATATTGGAAGCCTTCGATATCCATTACAACTTGATTTTTAGTAATATCGGTAGCGGCCAGTTTCACAAGAACTTGAGGATTCTTAGTGATAACCTTCTTCTCAAATTCACTGCCCTTTGTAGCAAACTTATTCAAATTAGGAGCAGCGTCATAGAAGTATACGTTTTCACCTTTCCGGAAATCATCCATAGAAGACACTTCGGTCAACTTCACTTTGCCTTTACCTATCTGAGCAGAAACCTTCTTCGGCTTAGCAGTAACATTTACTCTGAATTCTGTGGCTTTCTCTTTTACAAAGCCGTCGAAATCACCCTGTGTAGGACGAATCGAAATCTTCACATTATTCTTTGAATCAACATTCGATTCAATGAAAGTAGTGGTTCCTTTACCCTCTTTATATGCTTCAGATATACCGTCATCGTCATATTCAACGGTCATCATGTGCTTATACGGATAGATTTCGTAGATACGAAGTCCCTTATTAATTTCAGCAACGTTATTATTAGGATTGGTCATCGGGATGATAGCTCCGTTCTTTACGAATACCGGAAGCTTCCAGAGAGGAGCGGCAAAATTGTTGAGAACACAGTTACCCTGATATTTCTCTCCGGTAAAATAATCGATCCACTCTCCTTCGGGCAAATAAATGCCATCACGGATATCATTGCCTTCAGCATCTGCTTTGGTAGCTTTGTAAATGGGGGCTACTAAAAAATCGGTACCATACATAAACTGATACTGCGTAGCTGTTCCCAAGGTGTAAGCATTCGGATATTCCAGGAACATGGCACGGATAAGCGGCATACCGGTTACAGCCTCCTTTGCAAAACTATAAGTGTAAGGCAGTAATTCCGATTTCAGTTTCAGATACCAGCGATTGATAGAAGTGGCAGGTTCGCCCAGAGCGTGAGGATACTTTTCATTAGATCCCCATCCGTCCATATTCAACTGCATCGGAGTGAAAGTTTTCCACTGGAAGTCTCTGGTGTTGACAATCATATTCTTGCCGCCAAAGATGCCATCCATATCCGAAGAAATATTAGGTTGGCCTGACAGGCCTGAACCGATATAGGTCGGGATATGGAAACGGATGTACTCCCATACACCGCCTGTCTGGTCACCCGACCAGATTCCGGCATATCGTTGCGTACCGGCCCAACCGTCAAGTGAAATAATGAACGGACGTGCATCGTTACCGTAATAAGGCATAATGTGACCCACATCTGCCACTCCATTCAATCCGAACGAATATCCCCAACCGACCCATGCTACGTCTGTTTTCAACACACGCACACCGGCATCTCTAACTTCTTTCACGATATCTCTTTGCAGCAATGCACTGACGCCTTCTTTCGGATGTAAATCCGATTGTGTCCACAATCCAATTTCAACGCCATTCTTACGGGCATAGTCACCCAGACTTTTCAGATTCTGAATGTTTCCGTCGAGTGTCTCCGTCTGTCCGTATCCGGCACCATATCCATCATTCGGCAGGAGCCAGCCCAACGGCATATCGTGATTCTTGTAACGGTCAATCACTGCACGGGCCGAGAACTGATAATTATTCTTTTCACCGTTCAATGATTCTTTGATTCCGCCATTATCTTTCTGACTTTCTTTATAACGCTTTCCATCTTCGAACAAGATTCCTTTTTCGTCTTCTTTCCAATAGTCGCGATTGTAAGCATTCAAATGTCCCTGATAGAAACCGAACTTGGGCAGCAACACCGGATTACCGGTCAACTGATAGAAATCATTCAACACGCCCACAGCTCCGTCGCTAACCATATAAAAGAGATCGAGATATGGAGAATCATGTGTAAGTTTCACTTTTCCCTTCTCGTCTGCACCGAAATCATATTTACCCGGTTTGAAGGTATACCACATCATACCATAGCCATTGGTCGACCAATAGAATGGCGCAGGAGAAGCCACTCCACCGTCAGTCCAACTATTCTCGTTTACAATATTAATGGCTTTTCCTTTGTGTGAAAAACGTCCGTTCTGCACACCGCCACCATAAAAATATTCATTGGGATTTTCTTTCAGGGTTACAGTCACTTTTCCCTTATCGAACAATACGGGTTCTACCTCTTCAAAGGCAACAGTATTCTTTTCCAAGTCAATCACTTTCATCAAAGAAGTATTCTTGTCGATTTCCACTTTGATTTTCCCCGTAGTGATAGAGATGAGATTGCTGCCATCATTCAAGTTGAGTGTAGAAACTGTGTTTCTGGGATTGTTTACCAGAATTTGTGCTTCAGGTTTTGCTTCCGGATCACGGATGATTCCTCCGGCATTGTCCTGAAATACTCTGAAGATGTTTTCCCCGTAGAAATCGAATGTCATTCTCTGATTATTAGAGAATAATACTTCAATCGTTGTCGGATTGATTTTCTTTGCACTAACGATCTTCAAGTTTTGTTGTGTCACTTCTCTAACGATTTCGGACCTGTGCATTGCCTGCGCAGGCGAACCGGAAAACATCAGAGGCAAAGCGAGGGCGAACAGCACTGCTTTTCGCTGCCTACAATTACCAATTGCGTTTTTCATGATTTTTACTATAAAATTTCAACTAAATATTACTCCATTCTGTCAATAGATTGAATACGCAAAAATAGGCAAAAGTATTCATAAAAGACATATTTTATGAAAATAAATACAAGTAAATGCGCTTGCTTCCTATAATTCAGGAAGTACTTTCGCACCTTATGCCTCTTTCCTCCTAATCATCAATCTCAAAACATGGGGATGTTCTTATACTAAACATCCCCATGTTGTCCACCTAAACATCCCCATGTTTTGATAGTAAACATCCCCATGTTTTCCTATGTGGCATTAGAACATAAGACTATCCGGTCAGCAAGATAAAGCACTTGCCTTGTTACGTAAGCTAACAACCGGTTCGTGATATCGGTAGACTACTTCCTTAAACACACATTATTTATAGAGGAAATTAGCCAATCAGAATGAAAATCTTAACTTTGCAGAACAAAAATGAAATCATATATGGAAAAGCTAAAAATGGAATCTGTGAGCATCGCAGAGGACAGCCTGAATAAAATAGCCGAACTCTTCCCAAACGTAGTCACTGAATCGATGGGTAAGGACGGACAACTACATAAAGCTATCGACTTTGATAAACTGAAATTCCTGCTTACAGCCAACCAAGCAGAAATGGGAGTGGTATATGATGACGACGAACGTTACGAATTAACATGGGTGGGCAAGAAGCAGGCGATAAGAGAGGTGGCGCATCCTATCCGAAAAACATTGCGTCCCTGCCCGGAAGAGAGTAGGAATTGGGAACAGACCCAAAACCTATACATCGAGGGAGACAATCTGGACGCAATGAAACTCCTGAAAAAGAGTTACGCAGGAAAGGTAGACGTTATCTATATCGATCCGCCTTACAACACGGGTAAAGACTTTATCTTCAATGATACATTCGCTCTTTCACAGGAAGAGTCCGACGAGAAACAGGGAAGATATAATGAAGAAGGGCAACGATTGTTTCAGAATACGGAGGCTAACGGAAAGTTTCACTCCGATTGGTGTAGCATGATGTATGCCCGACTGATGCTTGCCCGCACTCTGTTAAATGATAATGGCATCATTTTCATTTCCATTGATGATCACGAATTGGCAAATCTGATCAAAATAGGAAATGAAGTATTCAATGCTTCTAATTTCATCGATGTATTTAATTGGGCCAAGACGGAAACTCCGGAAAATCTCTCAAAAAAAAGTAAGCAAATCATCGAATACATCGTCTGCTATCAGAAGAAGAAAAACGACATGAAATTCCAGGGTCTGAAGAAGGAATCGGTCAGTTCGAACGGTTTGTTGAATCAACCGAATTCCGTCGGTATCCTGACCTTCCCCGCCAACAAAGTAGTCACTTCCATCCCCGACGGAGTGATCAAAGCAGGCATGTACGGAACAGATGCTTATGATGTGGAATTACTGGAAGACACCACCGTACGTGGCGGACTGTTTACAGCCCCCGTCAAACTGAAAGCCAAATTCAAATGGAGCCAGGCGAATCTGGACAAAGAGATACAAAAAGGAACAACAATCAAAATACCGACTCTCAAGTTAAGTCCTTCGTACGAAAAGCTGGAATATGATCCGGAAGTTCCGCCCAACCTGATCAATCACAAAGTAGGAGTTGAAACCAATGAACAGGCCGGTAACCATCAACTACAGTTCTTTGATAAGAAAGTATTCAACTTTCCGAAACCTGTCAGCCTGATCCAATATTTATGTGAGTTTATCGACACCAAAAACAAAGATTGCATCGTGATGGATTTTTTCTCAGGAAGCGGTACGACCGCCGAAGCAGTTATGCGGATGAACATGAAACCACGTAAAAACAAGGTGAAATACATCCTCGTGCAACTGCCGGAAGATGTGACTGAAACAATAAAAAAGGCCAAAACTCCTAGTGAAAAAGAGATTATGCAGAATGCAATCGACTTCCTTACGGAAAACCATAAAGCATTGAACATCTGCGAACTGTCCAAAGAACGTATTCGACGTGCCGGAGACACAATTGAGGCGGAATGCAACCAGCGTAAATCAAAGGACCTCCCGGACATCGGTTTCCGTGTTTTTCGGATTGCCGACAGCAATATGAAGGACGTGTACTACAGTGCAAAGGAATATTCACAGAGTGATTTATTCTATTTCACTGATAATATCAAAGAAGACCGTACCGGACTCGATCTGCTTTATGGTTGCCTGACCAACCTGGGACTATCCCTGTCTCTACCACATGATGAAGAGGATATAAATGGATATACGGTTTATTCTGTCGACAAGACCGAATTAATGGCATGTTTCGCAGAACAGATTCCCGAAAAAGTCTTCCGTGAAATAGCCGGCAGGCAACCACGCCGGGTTGTTTTCCGCGACGCCTCATTCCGTGACAGTGCCGATCGTATCAATATAGACGAGATATTCAAAACATTATCTCCCGGTACTACGATCGAGATTCTTTAAACAGAGAAGGAAGATACAGAAATGAAATTAAAATTCAAACATCAGAAGTTTCAGGAAGACGCAGCAAAAGCGGTATGTGATGTCTTTGGCGGGCAGCCATACAAGATATTCGACTATCAAGTAGAGACCCGGAAGAAAGACGGACAGACCAGCTTTGAAAAGTTTACAGGATTCCGTAACCACCCTATCGTACCTCAACTCACAGATGAGATCGTTCTGAAACACATCCGGGATATCCAGCGTGCCCAACAAATCAAACCGTCGGAAGCGCTGGAAGGGAAATACAATCTCACCATCGAAATGGAGACGGGTGTAGGTAAAACGTATACCTACATCAAAACCATCTTTGAACTGAACAAACGCTACGGTTGGTGCAAGTTCATCATTGTCGTACCCAGTGTTGCCATCCGCGAAGGAGTCCACAAAAGCCTGGAGATTATGAAGGAACACTTTGCCTCGGATTACAGCACCCCTCTGTCTTATTTCATCTACGACTCCAAACAGTTGGGTGAATTGAACGCATTTGTCACAGACAGCAAAATCCATGTAATGATCATCAATTCACAGAAATTCAATGCAACGAACAAAGATGCCCGCCGCATCTACATGAAGCTGGATGATTTTGGCGGAAACTGTCCCATCGATGTGATTGCGCAGATGAATCCGATACTGATTATCGACGAACCTCAGTCAGTAGAAGGAGCCAAAACAAAAGAGGGATTGAAACGATTCAATCCCCTGTTCACACTGCGTTATTCGGCTACACACCGCGAACTCTATAATCTGGTCTATCGCCTGGACGCAATGGAAGCTTACAACCTGCAACTGGTTAAGAAGATCGCTGTCAAGGGTATCTCTATCAGTGGGACAACAGCTACTGAAGGATTCGTTTATCTGGAAGGTTTGAACCTGTATCCGGACAAAAACCCGACTGCCAATATCGGATTCGAAGTAAAAAGAACCAAAGCAGTGAATCAGGTAGTACGAGCTCTGAAGATAAATGATGACTTGTATGCTAAATCAAACCATCTGGAAGAATACCGGAACGACTATGTAATTACAGATATCAACGGCGTTGAAGACTCCGTCACCTTCCGGAACGGCATCAAACTTTATGCAGGTGACGTAGCGGGTAGCGTCAACGAAACTCAACTACGACGTATCCAGATACGGGAAACCATCTTGTCACACATAGAAAAAGAACAGGAACTGTTTGAGAAAGACATCAAAGTTCTCTCCCTTTTCTTCATCGATGAAGTAGCCAAATACCGCCGGTATAACCCGGACGGAAAGGGAGAATATGCCGAGATTTTCGAACAGGAATATACCGATATCATAAAGCACCTGGATCTTTCGTTATTCAATCAGCCGGAATATATCGATTACCTGAAATCGACTGTGGCATCGAAAGCTCACGAAGGATACTTCTCCAAAGATAAAAAAGGAAAACTGATTGACAGTAAAACCGAGCGGGGAACCAAAGAATCGGCAGATGAAGATGCTTACGATTTGATTATGAAGAATAAAGAACGTCTGCTTGACCGGAAAGAGCCGATCCGCTTTATTTTCTCACATTCCGCTCTGCGGGAAGGATGGGACAACCCGAATGTCTTTCAGATCTGTACCCTGAAACAAAGTTCGGCAGAGGTACGCAAGCGTCAGGAAGTGGGACGAGGGCTGCGCCTCTGTGTAAACGGACAGGGAGATCGCATGGACGCCAACGTTTTAGGCGAAGAAGTGCATCGTGTCAACCTACTGACCGTGATAGCCAGCGAATCGTACGAATCGTTTGCCAAAGGCTTACAGACAGAAATGGCGGAAGCCATAGCCGACCGTCCACAGAAAGTAACCATCCAATTATTCAAGGACCAGTCGCTCCGATTAGCTAACGGTGAAACCATCATAGCCACCGAAGATATAGCACAAAGTATCTACGACTCTTTACTTGAAAACAAGTACATCAAGAAAGGAGAACTGACAGACAAGTTCTATGAAGACCGTAAACAGGGAGAAGTGATTTTCGACGACGAGCTCACCGATTATAAGGCGTCTATCATGACCATCCTGGCCTCTATCTATAATCCAAGGGAGATGCAGCCGAACGATGCAAGGAAAAGTAAGATAAATCTTCGGTTGTCAAAAGATAAACTTGAAAACAGCAAACTTCAGGAACTGTTAAAACTGCTATGCAGTAAGTCAACCTACACCGTAAAGTTTGACGAAAAAGAATTGGTAGAGAGAGCGATCGAAAGTTTAAATGAAAAGTTAAGAGTATCCCAGCTCTATCTTTCTGTCATTACAGGCCAAATGGAAAAAATCAAGTCCAAAGCAGCTTTAATTTCGGGAGAGGCATTTAAGGTAGATGCCAATCAGGCGCACTATGAAAAGATAGATGCCATGGCAAACGATCAAGTAAAATATGACTTGCTCGGTAAACTCACAGACGCCACCAATCTGACCCGACAGGCAGTTGCTCAGATTCTCTCCCGGATAAAACCGAATGTATTCGGCCAATTCAAAAACAATCCCGAGGATTTTATTATCAAGGCTTCGGAACTGATTAATGAAGAAAAAGCATGTCTGATAGTAAAACATATCGAATATACCCCAATCGACCAGTACTATGATGTATCGGTCTTTACCCGGGCAACTATTCAGGGGCGTTTGGGAGTAAACACAATAAAAGCAGATAAACATCTGTACGATCATGTGAGATTCGACTCCCAAAATGAAAAAACATTCATGGAAAGACTGGAAGAAAATGACGAAATAGAAGCTTATGTAAAACTACCCGGCAATTTCTATATCCCTACTCCGATGGGAAAATACCATCCGGACTGGGCCATCGTCTTCAAACAAAAGTTATCGAAGTATCCTTATTTTATTGCCGAAACCAAAGCCAGCGATTCCTCCCTACAAGATCGGAGAATAGAAGAGGCAAAGATCGAATGTGCCAAAAAACATTTTGCGAAGACAAACGGTGGGAAGCTTAAATATAATAAAGTAAGCTCCTTCGAAGAACTCTTGAAAATCGTCACACAAGAATCCGTTTAAATCCAATAAAGTAGCATGTTTCATTCCTTCCAGACCTCCATTGCCGGCATCGAATTGCCCCGCTTGTTTACTTATCCCTTCCATTACACTCCTCATCCGTTATGTGTAATGGCAGCAGGAGAAGTACAGGCTTACATAAATAAGCAGACAAGATGGAAAGAAGAATTGGACAAAGGAAAAATGTTCGGCGTATTGATAGTCCGTACTTCTAACGGACAAACGGGATATTTGGCTGCTTTTTCGGGTAATTTGTGCGGAAGCAATTCACACTCTTTCTTTGTACCGCCGGTATACGATCTGTTGAAACCGGATGGTTTCTTCAAGATAGAAGAAGAACAAATCTCGGCTATCAATCACCAAATCGGACAGTTACAAAACTGTGACCGATATCTGGAACTCCAACAAAAGATGGAGAGAGAAACAGCTTCCTCACAGCAGGCATTGTCAGAGGCCAGAAAAGTTCTGAAAGCAGCAAAAGAAAGACGGGAACAGCGCAGACTTCACCGACCGAACGAAAATGAACAAGCTGCCATGATTCGCGAAAGCCAATACCAGAAAGCAGAATTCAAGCGTTTGGAAAGATACTGGAAAGAACAAATTTCCGAAATAAAGACAGAACTGGAAAGTTTCTCGTCACAGATAGAGGCTCTCAAAGCCGAACGCAGAAATCGTTCGGCAGCATTGCAGCAAAAGCTATTCCAACAGTTCAACTTCCTGAATGCCAAGGGAGAAACTAAAAATTTGTGTGCTATCTTCGAAGAAACCGTTCAAAAAACGCCACCTGCCGGAGCAGGTGAATGTGCTGCCCCGAAACTATTGCAATATGCTTATCTAAGCGGATTAAGCCCCATTGCCATGGCCGAATTCTGGTGGGGGGAATCTCCTAAGACAGAGATCAGACACCACGGTTATTATTATCCGTTTTGCAGAGGAAAATGCGAACCCATTTTGCGACACATGTTGCAAGGTCTCAATGTAGAGCCAGCACCCTCAGAAAGATACTCTTTATCACAAAATATGCCGGAGATTCTTTTCGAAGACCAATGGCTTTTAGTTCTTCATAAACCCGAAGGAGTACTCTCCGTACCCGGAAAGTCAGAAGAACAATCGATCTACAGTCTGCTTAGAGCCCGCTATCCTGAAGCGACAGGTCCCCTCGTTGTACATCGATTGGATATGGCCACTTCAGGATTACTGCTGGCTGCCAAGACCCAAGAAGTACACCGGCACCTACAGGCCCAGTTTGAAAACCGAAGCATCAAAAAACGATATATAGCCCTATTGGATGGTATCCTTCCGGAAGAAGAAGGAGTTATCGATCTTCCCATCTGTCCGGATTATCTTGACAGACCCAGACAAATGGTGAACGAAGAGCTAGGAAAAACAGCTATCACCCGATATCGGGTGATGGATCGGAAAAACGGACAGACCCGTATTGCTTTCTTCCCGCTGACGGGACGGACACATCAGTTGCGTGTACATGCAGCTCATCCGTTGGGATTAAACTGCCCTATCGTAGGAGACGAGCTTTATGGACGGAAGGCAGAACGCCTTTATCTGCATGCCGAATATCTGGAATTCATCCACCCCGTATCCGGGCAAAGAATGGTCATCGAAAAGAAAGCTGAATTTTAATTGATAAGTCATGATAGAACAACCTTCCCCAAAAGTATATGATGAACTTCTTTCCATCTGGGAAGAAGCTGTCCGAAGCACACACCATTTCCTGACCGAAGCAGACATACAATTTTATAAGCCGCTGATCCGACATGAATATCTTGCCGCAGTCCGATTGTACATCATTCGCGAAGATTCAGGAACTATTGCAGCCTTCATGGGATTAAGTAATGATTGCATAGAAATGTTGTTTGTCCGTCCGAATGCCCATGGACATGGCTACGGTAGTCGGCTGGTTGAATTTGCCATTCGGAAAAAACGAATCTATAAAGTAGACGTAAACGAACAAAATGCAGCAGCACTGGGATTCTATTTACATATGGGATTTGAGACTACCGGTCGCGATGCATTGGATGCAACAGGTAAGCCATTCCCCATTTTACACCTGCAAATTCCTCCCATCCGACTCCGAAAAGCAACTCTTGAGGATATAGATCTGCTTAGAACCCTATTTACACAAAGCGTGCAGAATACCTGTTCGGCTGACTATAACAGGTTACAAATCCAAGCATGGACCGGACGGGGAACTCTACAACGTTGGCATGAACTGTTTCAAAGCGACCTATACTTTCTGTTGGCAGAAGACAGCAGAAAGTCTCAAGTGGCAGGATTCACATCTGTCAACTCTAAAGGATATCTGCATAGCATGTTCGTACATCCCGACTATCAACGCCAGGGAATAGCTTCGCGCCTATTGCTAAAAGCAGAAGAGTATGTCCGTATCCGTCAAGGCGTATCTGTCTATTCGGAAGTGAGCATCACTGCCCGCCCATTTTTTGAGAAACACGGCTATAGTATCGAAAAAGAACAAGCAGTATCTGTTGGTGACATAGAAATGACTAATTTCTTGATGTATAAACGAATTTAACAGAACGAACTGAGATTTTTTTATAGCTTTGCGATAGATTACCATTTAAAATCAGCTCATGTTAAAATCAAAATATCTGTTTCTTTCACTTATTTGCCTGCTGACATCGTTCCGACTCCATGCTCAATTTATGGATTACGGCTCGGATCCTGCTAAATTCAAATGGAATATCGCGAGATTACCCCACTACAATCTGGTTTATCCGCAAGGAAACGATTCCATGGCTTACCGTTATGCCCTCTTTCTCGAGAATGTTTATCCACACATGTCAAAGACCATTGGAAAACCGATCAAAACTAAGTTTCCGGTCATTCTTCATCCGGGCAACATGCAATCTAACGGAATGGTATCCTGGGCTCCCCGACGAATGGAACTTATTACAACGCCTTCTTCGGATCTGAATAACCAAAGTTGGGATAAGCATCTGGTACTGCACGAGTCACGCCATGTTTTCCAGACAGGAAAGGTAATGCACGGCATTTTCAAACCGCTCTATTATATAATAGGTGAACAGGCAGCCGGAGTAGCCTCTTTTTTCTTGCCGGTATGGTTTCTTGAAGGAGATGCCGTAAGTACGGAGACTGCCATGTCTAACGGTGGTCGTGGACGACTACCGGAATTTAACATGGTTTACCGTGCCCAAATGTTAGGAGGAAAAAAGAACTATTCCTTCGACAAGTGGCTAATGGGATCTTACAAAAACTATACTGGTACCTACTATGCACTGGGGTTTGATATGACCTCTTATGCTCGTCAACGTTACGGAGCCGATATTTGGGATAAAAGCACCGGTAGATACATTCGGAACCTACTGTTCGAAGGTTCATTTAAGCATTATACGGGCAGTAGTTTTAAGCGTCTCCAACATGATACGTTCGACTTCCTGCGTGCAGAGTGGGAGAAACAGGATACTTGTACACAGTCCCCGCAATATCTATCACCTACAAAAGAGACTTATACCTCCTATCGATACCCACAACCCATCAACGATTCTATAGTGATTGCCGTAAAGTCGGGATTGAAAGATATCAACTCTTTAGTGATCATCAATAATGGCAGAGAAAAACATCTGGACTATATAGGTAGTATCAATAGCCGTTTGAGCTATCGAAACGGCCGGGTTTACTGGAGCGAACTAGTACCCGGACTACGTTGGGCACACCAGAATTACTCAATTATAAAGTACTATGATCTGGATAAGAAAAACATAAAAACCCTCACTCCCCGACAACGTTATTTATCCCCGGCCATTGACGAGCAAGGACAGCACATTGCCGTTTCACGTCCTACAGTCGAAGGTAAAAACCAACTCGTGCTGATACAAGCAGAAAAAGGTAATGAACTCGCTGCTTTCGACGTTCCCGATAATGCATTTATCAAAGAACTGACATTTGCAGGAGGCGACACAATTATCTCGATAGCTGTCGCAGATTCCGGTATCCGCCTGTTACAATTCAACTTCGGAAACGGAATATGGAAAGAACTGCTAAAAACAGCTTCCGCCAATATCACTTCTCCTGTTTGGAAAGATGGAAAAATCTTTTTCGAATCGGGAGCCAACGGCACCAACAACATCTACAGCCTCAATCCGGCAGACGGACAAGTCCGCCGAATGACAGCTGCCCGCTTCGGAGCTTTCGATCCTTCTTTTGGATCGTCAGACGGACGTTTGTTCTTCTCTGATTACCAAGCCGATGGATATCGCATTGCCTCACTCCCGACTGACAGTATGCTCTTTGAAAAGACAGATCTCAACCAGTCGGCTTCCATGCCATTTGTTGAAACACTTGCCGCTCAAGAGCAATTCAACCTGGACTCGGCACGTCTGACATCAGTCGATTTCAATCCGAAACGTTATAGAAAAGCGGAACATACGTTCAAAATTCACAGCTGGGCCCCTTTCTATTATGATGTGGCTGAGGCAATGAACTCAGGTGCCAGTGATCTGAGTACAATAGTAAAACCCGGAGCAACCCTGATGTCCCAAAATACCCTGAACACAGCCATCATGCAGGCCGGATGGTATATAGACAAAGGCTATCATCATGGTAAACTGTCATTTATCTATCAAGGCTGGTTTCCCGTTATCAACCTGTCGGTAGACTATGGTGATAAAGCTTTCAATGTAGACTGGACACAGAATGACAAAGGGCAAGACATTACACAGGGCCATTATACCCAACGAAATCTGGTGGAAGCAGAAGCACGTGTCTATCTCCCTTTTAACTTAACACACAACCAACGAATACGAGGCATACAACCGGCTCTAACTTATTATTTTACCAATAATAAATATCAGGAATATCACAGTCGGAAATTCCATAACTTCCAATATATCCTACCGGAAATTCTATTCTATGATTACAGACGAAAAGCTCAGCGAGACATTCTCCCCCGCACAGGCTATCAATTACGTTTGCAATACCTGAAGACTCCATTCAATTCTGAAAATTACGGAAGCCTGTATGCCGCCCGCCTGACTACTTACTGGCCGGGAATCATCAGGAATCATGGGCTGATGATCCGTGTCGGCTATCAGTATCAGGATCTTGACAACAAAGCATTATACCTTCCCAAACATCTTTTAGAAAAACCCCGAGGATACCATTTCCAGTATCAAACCCGCCAACAATGGGCCTTCAAAACAGATTATGCTTTACCCCTGCTGTCACCCGATTGGAACATCGGCTCACTTATTTACATCCGTCGGTTGCGTGCAAACCTCTTTTATGATCTATCGCGCAATCAAGCCAGTTCTAAAAGTAGGTGGAGTAACCAAAGTTCATACGGAGGCGATCTGATTTTCGACTGGAATGTACTACGAATGAGTTATCCGCTTACAACAGGCATACGCTTGATACAGCCGATCGATTATGGCAAATTTCAAGTAGAGGCACTGTTTTCAATCAGTTTCTGACATTGGGTGCAAGTTACTTTATTTCAAAATTTTCCGAACTAAAGTTTCCATAATATCTGCCACAGATAGCGGTAAAGGTTCCCCCTCCTCTCTTCGCAATTCATCTGTCATGAGATGGTCTGTGCACTGATTTTCCCAATAGATATCATGTATACTTGCTTGGATACGGTTAAACAAACGCATAAAACTCCGTTCACACCCTGACCATTCCTACTCTTATTTCCGATTAAAACACTTAAAATCAGCATATAAACTTCATATTTAACCGCAAGATCCGTATCTTAGCTGTTAAGATGAAAAATGAAAACCGTCAAAAGTCAGCTTGCTCCCATCGCTCCGCCACTTTGCATAGAGGGTTCTTTATCTGCCTATCAATTCCCTATACTCACCGGGAGTCTTTTCAGTGATACTCTGAAACTGCTTAATAAAATAAGGTACGCTGTTGAAACCGGACTCAAAAGCTATTTGCGAAACAGACAAGTTTGAATATGACAGTAATTTACAAGCATGTTCTATCCGGATTTCTGCCAGACACTGAAAAATACTTTTGTCTGTCCGTTGTTTAAAGTAACGGCAAAGTGCAGAAGGATTCTGCTTTACATAATCAGCCACTTCTTGCAGGAGAACTTTCTCTTTAAAATGATTAAATAAATAGGTATACACTTTATTGACCGGTTCATTCACTTCCAGAAGCCTATTAGAACCATTGTAGGCTACATCAGAAAGTAATTTAATATTCCGACATTCAGTCAGTCTCCCCAAGATACGTAATATAGTGATCAAACGATTAGTATGTTTTAAGAGATCCATCTCCTGAAACAATTCTTTGACCTCATCATACAACCCTTTATCATAAAAGCGAACGCCATATTGACTTTTTCTCAGTAGACGATAAATCTCTTGATAATCAGGCAAATTTTCTATATGTACAGGAAATATGTCCGGAAGAAACTGTAAGGCTTCTCCGGCACTGCATACAGTGTTCGCAACAGGATTCAGTTTTGAATTACAAAGATGCAGATGAGGCACATTGCTCCCTATCAAAGCAATATCCCCTTCTTGAAAGTCCGCGACTCCTTCTCCTACAAACTGTTTTCCACTCCCTTGAGTGAAGAGCATAATTTCGTATTCCGCATGCTTGTGTCGGGGTAACACAAATTGCGGATAGATAATATGACTGCATGAGGTATCAATCTCATGTATAATTTTTCGTTCTAAAATAGCCATAAAGATCCATTTGGATTCCGAATGCAAATATACAGAAATATACTGCAAATAAAATAGAATCCCATTAGAAAGACAATGTGTAACTTTGCCACATCTGATAGGTTTGTCGTAAAAAACATAAATCGCTAAAGCCTCTATCCATGAGCTATATAAATCTCTATATTATTTATGACTGATAAATACTATCATATATATTCAAACAAATCAATAAAATAAGATACAATGAAAGCAAATGATTTACTATCCCAATTTGGTGATCATCGCCAAAGAGTTCAAAGCGCCATTACCTCCGTTTGCGAAGGAAGAGGGATTCTTCTGGTAGATGACGAAAACCGAGAAAATGAAGGAGACCTGATCTTCTCTGCCCAAAGTATGACAGAAGCAGACATGGCCATAATGATACGGCATTGTAGTGGCATTGTTTGTCTGTGCATCACGGAGGAGAAAGCCCGACAACTGAACTTACCGTTAATGGTGGAGCAAAACACCAGTAAATATGGTACCGCATTCACCATTTCGATCGAAGCAGCAGAGGGAGTGACCACCGGAGTATCAGCAGCCGACCGCATACAGACTATCCGGACGGCCATTGCCCCCAATGCCACTCCCGAATCTCTTCATCATCCCGGACATATATTCCCATTGATAGCCCGTTCCGGCGGAATCAAAGAACGGAGCGGTCACACCGAAGGCAGCATAGACCTGATGAAACTGGCAGGACTTGCACCCTGTGCTGTACTTTGTGAATTGACCAATGATGACGGAACTATGGCGCGCTTACCCGAAATCATAGAATTCGGGCTAGAACACAAATATCCGGTAGTGACAATCAATGATTTAAAAGAATATCAGACAGCCCCCGACTTCCTTCCCAAGCTGGTAGGCTCCTTCTCTTGTCCGGCAGCCGAAAATCCGACTACTGCCATTATGGAAGCAGCATTCCGTCACCACTATATGCACTACAGATATATCAACTGTGAAGTCAGTCTCGAAAATCTGGCGGCTGCCATACAGGGTGCAAAAGCCATGGGATGGAGAGGATTCAACTGCTCTCTGCCTAACAAGGTGGAAATCATCCGATACTTGGACGAATTAGGAGAATCGGCAAAAATCATCGGTGCAGTGAATACAGTTGTCATTGGAGACGATCAGAGGGCTACCGGAGAAAACACAGATGGAAAAGGTTTTGTAAAAGCCATTTCGGAAATTATCACCATCCAAGACAAGAAGATTGCCTTGTTAGGTGCTGGCGGTGCTGCCCGTGCCATCGCTGTCGAAATGGCTCTGGCGGGAGTGAAAGAGATCACTATCTTGAACAGAAACAGAGACAAAGGCCAGGCATTGGCAGATTTACTGAACAGCCAAACGGTTGCAACTGCCAGATTTGTACTTTGGGACCATCCTTATCGGTTTTCCACAGATATCGACATTGTCATCAATGCCACCTCAGTAGGGCTTTATCCCAACGTAGACCAACGCTTGAACATAGACACAGATACCTTATTGCCACATATGGTAGTAGCCGACTGCATCCCCAACCCGGTATACACCCAACTGTTGAGAGATGCGGTCCGCCGCGGTTGTTGTCATGTATTGCCCGGAATGAAAATGCTGGTCTATCAAGCGGTCATTGCCATAAAATACTGGTCAGGAGTTGATGTCGATCCGGATATAATGCTGGAAAAATTAAAAGAAGTAGTAAAGCCTGCTTAGATTTTCCTTAAATAAATTTTTATAAGAGTTTTATCGGTCTGTTCTTGAGTTTCTTTTCGGTCTATCTTTCCGTTTTTATTCATTACATAGCCTACCATGCTCCTCAAAAAAACGAGAAAAGATCTTTGAAAACAAATCTCAAGACAATCTCAAGTAAAATTTAAACAGAGACTTAAGAATCCGAAAACAAAGTCACTAGAAACACATGGATGACTATAGATTTCAATCTTTCCGGGTTACCAATAACCACCGAATGATTCTCTATAGTCATCCCCAAAATTATCTTGTCACCAACTCTATGATTTATAAATAAGGTATAATCGTTATATAAATGCCTGTAATGATGGCCGAAGTGATTACTCCTGAAATGTTGGCTCCTAATGCATCACCCAAAATAAAAGAATTCGGATTATCTTTACTTACCAACTTTTGAGCCACTTTTGCCGTAGTGGGTACACAGCTTACGGCTGCAATGCCGATCACCGGATTATAGTTCCCTTTCTTAATGAAATACATAATGTACCCTCCCATGATGCCTCCGATACCCGACAGTAACAAAGCAAGCATACCTAATACTAACAGTTTAAGAATCTTCGGATCGAGTAACAAATGTGCGTCGCAAAGTACACCCAATAATAATCCTAACATAAAAGTAGAACCATAGAGCAACGGACCGCTCACAAAATCATATATATGCTTCATACCGGATTCACGTACTGCCACTCCCAGGAATAGCGAAAAGAACAATGGTGAAGCAACCGGAAACAAGAAACACAATACTGCACACAGGATTGCAGAAAAAGCCAGCTTCACTTTCGCATCATAATTTTTAGGAGCTTTCTTTTCTACCATCTTGATAGCACGCAGACGTTTAGGAATCAGCAATTTCACCAAATAAGGATATCCCCCGTAAGTCAATCCCAGATAAAGATAAGCCACCACCGTAATAGGTACAAACAAGTGTTTGGCCAAAGCAAGCGATGTAAACAAAACCATCGGACCATCAGCTCCGCCTACCATTGCCACTGAAGCACTTTCTTTTAAAGACAGTCCCAGACCGGAAGCAATAGGCACTGTCAAGAATGTACCCAATTCAGCACATAAAGCAAGAAAAATGCTGGCAAACGGTTTCTGCAATAGGAATCCCACATCAAGCAATGTACCGATTCCCATAAATACAAAGCAGGCTATCAATCCGTTACTAAAGGTCAATGTGTATACCGGTTGCAGAAAGTCAATCTGCATCGTGTTCATCAATGCGTCGGTATCCGACAGCATCGGATCTAAAAAAAGATTCCCCAATGTTCCGTCGGGCATAATCAGTGTTCCACAATTAATAGCTACCATTCCCAGGCCCATCGGAATCATCACCATTGGCTCGAGTACCCCTTTCCAGCCTAAATAAATGAGCAGAAACCCCAAAGCTATTAAAAACATACGGGCACTGGCCAGAAACCATCCGCTGGCTATCATTGTTCCAAATCCCTGAAACAGGGTTCCAAAGTCTATACTTTCCATACTATCAAGATTTATTGTTTTTTATTGGTTGAGGATGTCTTATTATTTTTTTTATCATGCTGTAACATCTGTTCTTCTTTCCGAAGAAACATCGTTCTTGTGTCTTCCGGGTAAAAATAATCCATTAAACCTCTCTCCGATTCACCGGGACTGACACCATGATAAAACCCACGATTATCTCCGGGATGTTTTGTGACCCCCCTGCTGAAGTCTTCACGCCCATCACTGCCATACTCCTCATCACTCAGAGCACTTTCAGTTATTAACGTAGCTACTTTCTGATGCAGTTTCCGAATACGCTTCAGCCGGGCCAATTCTTCCTGGTGCGAACTATAAAAAGCCAACGAATCAGCTGCAGAGGCAATCAACTTTATCACCCCGGCAACGAAAAAACCAATGACGAAGGTAAGCCCCATCATGGCAAAAGTGGATAACAATAAGCTAAACATAACACAGTATGATTTTAGATTGAAAAATAAAATGCAATGTATACCGACCGCCGGAAAATACAAGACGCACCTTCCCGGCATTTATCGGAATGGATAAATGGGGTTACCCAATCACTTCAATACAGAAGTGTAGAATCGGAAAGCTAAATCAGGATATGCTCTAACGAGTATACATAATACCCGCTGGAATATTTAATGAAGTTATGATTGAAGTCCGGATAAGTATCTCCCCTCTCCGATTGATGGAAAAGTGAGGCATTGAGCAGCCGGATAGCAGTCTGCAATTTGAGTCTCAAAATTTTGGAAGAACTTAGTTCCCGTGAAAAAGAACTATGGGGAAGAATAGCATCACACACTTTGGATTCAGCCGTCTCATCATTGAATAAAGAATGGTCTCCGGCATATTGTGATACAAAGGTGGCAGTAACTTCGGCGGGAAGTTCTGCAGCTTCTTCTATAGAAGCGGTATAACCGGCTCCATACACAAAAAAGATACCTATCAATATGCAGAATATGTACTTTATCATAGTAGTTGCAAACGTAGCAATAAATTTGAGAAAAAATAGAATTCGTTGTCTAATTAACGAATATTTTATAATGATTGTTCCGGATATAAACGGATAAATGACAAAAAAAGCGGAGAATCATCCGATTCCCCGCTTCTTATTCATATAATATAGATTGTGTTTAATTACATGGTAACCTGCTTTGCAAGCAGTTTTTGAAGTTTGCCATTTAACAGCTGGCACATTGTTCCATTTCCCATTGCTTGGTAACGTTTGATACGATACTGCAACATCATAATTTCATTTGCATTCTTTTTCATAATTTTGGTCCTCTTTTTTTGCTCTCCACGTTTTGAAGAGCGGTTTTACATCTTGTTTTCTTTATTAACACTGCAAAGATACGAAATGTTTTCGAAAACATGTTCTAAAACATAAGAAAAGTGTATCGTTAGTTGATTTTTCTTTTTATAAGGCCTGATTTGGCAAGTGTATATTACAAATATATTGCATAACTTTGCGCTTTATCAAGAAAAACGACTATGCTCAAACAGATACCCCACACATACACCATCATTTCTTCGGTCATTCTACTCTGTGCAGTGCTTTCCTGGATCATTCCTGCCGGAGAATATATGCGAGAGACAATCGACGTAAACGGTATTTCCCGCACTGTCATCGTAGACCATTCTTTCCACCGGGTAGAACAGACGCCCCAGACCTGGCAAGTGTTCAGCTCCCTTCTTGAAGGCTTCGAACGTCAGGCAGGGATTATAGCTTTCTTACTGATTATGGGAGGTGCCTTTCAAATAATGAATAGCAGCCGTGCTATTGATACCGGCATTTTTTCATTTCTGAATTTCACGAAAGGACTTGAAAAACACCGACTGATCAAAATACTGGGAGTAAACGATGTAGTGATATCCTTAGTCATCATCCTTTTCAGCCTTTTCGGTTCCGTATTCGGTATGAGTGAAGAGACACTGGCCTTCGTCATCATCATCGTCCCACTTGCCATATCAATGGGATATGACTCCATCACCGGGCTGTGTATGGTATACGTAGCTGCCCATATCGGCTTTTCCGGTGCAGTACTGAATCCTTTTACGATCGGCATTGCGCAAGGTTTGTCTGATCTCCCGTTGTTCTCAGGATTTGAATACCGTATGTTTTGTTGGCTGGTACTGACCACCGCCCTGATTGTTTGCGTACTCAGATATGCCGCTGTCGTCAAAAAGCATCCGGAAAAATCACCTATGTATCATGCTGACGCTTATTGGCGGAAACGGGAAAAAGAAAGCTGTGGAGAGATATCCCATGTAACGACTCGCCAAGCATGGATCGTATACCTATTGTTACTCGTGTCCTTGGGGTTGTTCTCCATCATCTACCCGATCAGTACTTTTTCAGTAGGTGAAGCATCAGTCACCTGCTATGCAGTTCCCACCTTATCTATCTTGTTTGCAGTTTTCGGTTGGCTGGGTTTACGCAAATCCAACCAGTTCTTTATATTGACCTTACTCGCATTCACTATTCTTTTCCTGATTATCGGTGTCATGGGTCATGGCTGGTATTTACCGGAGATATCCGCCATCTTTCTGGCAATGGGCATTCTTTCGGGGTTTGCCAATAGTGAACATGCAGATGCTATCATCAAGCAATTCATGGATGGAGCCAAAGACATGTTGTCGGCCGCCATAGTTGTGGGACTGGCCGGAGGGATTATTCAAATACTGCAAGACGGACATATCATCGACCCCATTTTACATTCTTTGGCTTCACTGATGGGAGAAGCTGGAAAAATAGTATCTTTGGGGGTGATGTATCTGATACAGACACTCATTAACCTGATTATCCCTTCTGGGTCCGCCAAAGCAGCGTTAACCATGCCTATCATGGCACCCTTTTCCGATGTCATCGGACTTTCGCGACAAGCTACGGTAATGGCTTATCAGTTTGGTGACGGATTTACCAATATGATCACCCCTACTTCTGCTGTACTGATGGGTGCTTTAGGTATTGCCCGCATACCTTATGAGATTTGGGTAAAATGGTTCTGGAAGATACTTCTTTTATTCATTATCCTAGGAATGGTACTACTGATTCCCACGGTACTTTTCCCATTGAATGGATTTTAGAGTTCCGTTCTCTTTCCTTCACCCGGAAAATGGAAAAGAGCCGGACTCCGAAGAATGTAAACCAGAATTTTCATAAATGACCATAAAGATACCGAAAGATTAAAGTAGAAAACAGTAATTCCGGAAAGATGAAACAAAAAGAGAAAGAAATCAAAACTAAATATATGAACCAAAAGCATTCACTCCCCCCTCTCCTTAAGAGAGGAACGGGGGTGAGGCCTTACTTAACAACAAATTGTATGAAAACCCTAACCCGCTTTCTAATCATTCCGATGTTGTCGGTTGCGTTCTTTTCATGCAGTGAGTCCCATTTCCTGAAAGATGTGGCTTACCGAAACCAAGTGACGCAAGATTTTGAAATGAAGAAGCAGCAACTTCCCAATGGAGAGTTGTTTGCAGTGTTTAATGAAAAGCTCACCATTCCCGAACAAGAGGCTTTAATGTTCCTCTATGCCTACATGCCTACAGGTGACGTAACAGATTATACAGGCGACTACTATCTGGAAAATGTCAGACTCTCCGATCAGGCACGTCGGGAAATGCCTTGGGGAAAAGAAATCCCCGATGACGTATTCCGTCATTTTGTGCTCCCCATTCGGGTAAACAATGAAAACCTGGATGACTCACGCCGGGTGTTTTACAATGAACTGAAAGACCGTGTGAAGAATCTGTCATTGCACGACGCTGTACTCGAGGTAAACCACTGGTGCCACGAAAAGGTAATCTACACCCCAAGTGATGCCCGTACGAGTTCTCCACTCGCTTCCGTAAAAACCGCTTATGGTCGCTGTGGTGAAGAATCCACCTTCACCGTAGCAGCTCTTCGCTCGGTAGGTATTCCGGCACGACAGGTATATACTCCGCGTTGGGCACATACCGACGACAACCATGCATGGGTAGAAGCCTGGGTAGATGGCAAATGGTATTTCTTTGGTGCCTGTGAACCGGAACCGGTTTTGAACCTGGGTTGGTTTAATGCTCCCGCCAGTCGTGGTATGCTGATGCATACAAAGGTATTCGGACGCTATACCGGACAAGAAGAAATCATGTACGAAACTCCGAATTATACAGAGATCAACGTGATTGACAATTATGCTCCGACTGCCAAAGGTTCCGTACTCGTGACAGATGCCGAAGGTCAGCCGGTAGCCGATGCTACCGTAGAGTTCAAGGTCTATAACTACGCTGAATTTTATACGGTGGCCACCAAACATACAGACCAGAGCGGGCATGCATCATTGACTGCCGGCAAGGGTGATATGTTGGTATGGGCCTCCAAAGACGGACGGTTCGGTTATTCTAAACTATCATTCGGCAAAGACAATGAACTGAAGATCACACTGGACAAAAACGCCGGTGAAACCTATTCTCTTCCACTGGACATCGTTCCTCCTGCCGAAGGCGCCAACCTGCCCGAAGTGACTCCGGAACAACGTACTGAAAATGATCGGCGCATGGCACAGGAAGATTCTATCCGCAACGCATACGTAGCCACTTTCATTACCGAAGAGCAAGCTCGGACTTTTGCCAAAGAAAATAAGCTGGATGAAACCGAAACAGTACGCTTACTGATAGCTTCCAGAGGTAACCACCAGACTTTAACCGATTTCCTTTCTGATGCTGTAAAAGCCGATAAGTCCGGTCAGGCTATCAGCCTGTTGAAAGTAATCTCGGCCAAAGACCTGAGAGACGTAAGCCCGGAAGTATTGAACGACCATCTGAATAACTCCGGCCTGCCCGCTTCTGAAGATTTCTGTAGCAACGTACTGAACCCGCGTGTAGCCAATGAAATGATCACTCCTTACAAAGCATTCTTCCGGAAAGAGATTCCGGCAAGTGAAGCAGAAGCCTTCCGCAAAAATCCACAAGCTTTGGTAGAATGGTGTAAAAAAGAGATCACAATCAATAACGAATTAAACTCACAACGTATACCAATGTCACCAATGGGTGTATGGAAAGCCCGGGTAGCAGACGAGAAATCCCGTAACATTTTCTTTGTATCCATGGCCCGTAGCCTGGGTATTCCTGCCTGGATAGATGAAGTGACCGGCAAGATTCAATATCGGACTTTCAATGACAACAACCTCAAGAACGGCAAGGTCTATGATGTCGATTTTGAAGCCGCACAGCAAACGCAGGCACCAACCGGAACGCTCGTAGCCCGCTACCGGCCGATCCCTTCGTTGAGTGATCCAAAATACTATTCACACTTCACCCTCTCAAAGTTCCGCAATGGAACCTTCCAACTCCTCAACTACGACGAAGGTGACGTAGATATGGGTGGAGGAGCCACCTGGTCGAACTTGCTGAAGAATGGTGCACGCCTGGACACAGGATACTATATGATGGTAACCGGTACTCGCATGGCAAGCGGAGCTGTATTGGCTAATGTGACTTTCTTCACCACTGAAGAGGGAAAGACAACAACTGTCGATCTGGTCATGCGCGAAAGCAAAGACCAGGTACAAGTAATTGGTAATTTTAATTCCGAATCGACTTATCTGCCTATAGGAGCCTCCGAACCGCAAAGTATTCTTCAGACTTGTGGCCGGGGATACTACGTTGTAGCAGTGCTGGGAGCCGGACAAGAACCCACTAACCATGCCCTTCGGGATATTGCAGCTTTAAGCGGTGAATTTGAAAAATGGGGACGCAAAATGGTGTTGCTCTTCCCTAGTGAAGAACAGTACAAAAAGTTCCGTCCGTCAGAATTCCCCGGATTGCCTTCAACCATTACCTATGGTATCGACGTAGATGGAGCGATCCAGAAACAAATTGCCGAATCGATGAAGTTGCCAAACAGCACCATCCTGCCCATGTTTATTATCGGTGATACATTCAACCGGGTAGTCTTCGTGTCACAAGGTTATACCATCGGATTGGGCGAACAGTTAATGAAAGTAATCCATGGATTATAGAATAAAACGGGCACTTGCCTGAAACAGATCCTCCATTAAAAAAGGAAGAAGTTCAGACTTCTTCCTTTTTTAATATATCATGAAATAGAAACAGACATCAAAGATTCCCTCCATACCGTTCACTATTCCCCAAACGTAAATATCCCTTTTATAGGTGTGTCGCCCGGAGAGTAACTTGTTATTCCCACTCTTCCCTCATAATAGGAGCTTTCAACAATAACCGTTACCTTTTCAGCATTATCCAATAACAAGGTTATATCTTCTTTTCCATCAGCAGATAGACGGATGTCAGGAGTTATTTCTTTCCCTTCATGATCCAGCACCCCGTCCGGAAGATAATGAAAGCCTACAATATCCATTGAATATATTCCATAATAGATATATACCTTAGCTTTATAATCCGTATGTATTCCGAAATCATCCTTATATTTCACAATAAAATCTGCGGTTCGCTCATCGGACTGTGGGATATCTCCTTTATCTTCATCATGGCAACTGCAGAGTAATGCCAATAATTCCAATAAAACAATCGAATATTTATGCAAGCTCATAGTTCCTTATAATTTATTAGTTCTCAATATGATATTACTTCCAAATATATAAAAATAATGCCGGACAAATACGATCATGCAACTATTTTTTTCTTAGGATTCCACCTTTAACTATTTTCCCCAATCACTAAATTCAAAACTCAGTTGTTCCCATACTCCCCGATGTTCATCCGCTTCTTCTCTCGGATTCGATACCGAAAGCCCGATCAAGCGAATGGGATGCTGCTCATACTCCACCTCTTTCAGCAATTGTTTGGCAAGGGGCAAGATTCTCTCAAGATTCGTAAGTTCCTGTGCCTGTGTCATGCTTCGTGTTATCTGGCTAAAATCATGAAACTTGATCTTCAGAGTTAGTGTATTTCCCCGGAACTCTTTCTGCTGCAATCGCTCTACAAGCTCCGTAGCTACGTGATAAAGCTCTATAATCACAGACGATCTTACATGGATGTCTTTCTCCAATGTATGCTCACATCCGATTGATTTACGTATTCTCACTGCTTCTACCGGTCGAAGATCAACTCCACGTGCAAAATCATAATAAAGCAGTCCCACTTTACCAAACTGACGTACCAGCATTTCAGACGAACACTCCCGTAACTGAAGTCCATTGTGTATCCCCAGTAAATGCATCTTCCGGGCAGTCACCGGCCCTACTCCCCAAAATGACTCAATAGGCAAACGGGCAATGAAATCGATTGCCTGATCAGGATGAATAGTACAAAGTCCGTCGGGTTTACGAAAGTCCGAAGCTATTTTAGCCAGAAATTTATTATACGACACGCCTGCCGATGCCACCAGGCTCAGTTCTTCACGGATACGTTGCTTGATAGCTTTAGCTATATCCACAGCCAGCAAGATCCCCTGCTTATTCTCCGTCACATCAAGAAACGCTTCATCCAATGACAGAGGTTCAATCAGATCGGTATACTCATGAAATATTTCGTGTACCTGACGGGAAACGGATTTATACACTTCCATCCGTCCGGGAACAAAAATCAATTGCGGACACAGACGTTTCGCCTTTTGTGACGACATAGCCGAACGAACTCCATAACGACGAGCTTCATAACTTGCTGCCGCTACTACTCCCCGCTCCTCGGCATGCCCCACGGCAAGCGGTTTACCACGCAATTCAGGATGATCCCTTTGCTCCACAGAAGCATAAAAGGCATCCATATCGATATGTATAATTTTACGTTCATTCATCTCTGCAATCCTTCTGCATCGCAGTTCTCCTTTCGGATAGCAAAGATAAGAGTAATTCTCTCAATCCAGTCGACCGGATTAGTTAATAAAATGAAGACCGGCAAGGTGGCTCCCTTACCGGTCTTCTGTCGGTCTATAAATTGTTTATATACTTCGTCGGTGAGCCCCCATAATATTTCTTAAACACGATCCCGAAGTATTTAGGATCACTGAAACCCGTCATATCCGCAACCTCAGCCACCGTATACTTTCTGCTCATTAACAAAACCAATGCTCTGTTGAGCCGCACATTACGAACATAGTCCGCAGGAGCATGCCCGGTTATCTCCTTAATCTTATTATAAAAACTCGAACGACTCATATTCATGCAGTCGCTCAGTTCACCAATCTTAAATCCGGAATCGGTCATCCTCTCTTCAATCAGACTTCTCACCTGACGGATAAACTCCCGATCACCTTCTGATGACTCTACCTTTTTATCGATAGGGTCCGAGGCCTCACCCCCCAACGCCAAACGAATATACCTCTTACGGATCATTTCCCGGTTAGCAATCAAAGCTGCAATCTCAGTCTTTAAAGATGATATGGCAAAAGGCATCCACACATAAAGATCGGCATTCCGTTGAATGTACCGGTCATCCTCTCCCGGTTTCACTAACAATATTACCGGAATATGTGCTACTCTGTCATCCGATTTAATCCGAACGGCAAGTTCCTCACCCGAAATACGGGTAAGAACAGAAGAAGCCAGTACTGCATCCGGACATTGTTCACACACAGTCTCAAAGGCCGCCTCCGCATCACAAACAGACACAATCTTATACTCCTTCATCAGGATTTGCACAAGATAATTACACAAATCCTTATTCCTTTCAACCAATACCAGAGAATGTTTCTCTTTTTTCTTATCCGGACGTTTCTGCTCAGAAGTTTTCACTGTCGGCAGCATTCCGGTAACCGACAACAACTCACTATTCCCTGTGGAGAGCTCCGGTACGGATAATATCCCGGAGAATTCAGAAACTCTTTCCGATTGCCGGATGACAATAGGAAAAATTAAAATAAGCACCAGTTTTTGTTCTTCTTTATAAGCAAATTTGATTTTACCTTTATGCAAACAGATTAATTTACGTATAAATAACCAACTCATTGTCTCGGAAGAACCTCCCGAAACGAACCCTTTATAATTTAGAATTTTTTTTTAAGAAACCCGTTATCCTCAGATTCCAGCCTCAACTCCCACTTTTGATTGTTACACGAAGTACTCAGAAGAATTTCGCCACCTCGATCCATACTGTCTGTAAAAGCCATTAACAGGTTTCTAAGAATGGCAGACATCTTATCCTTATCGAGGCATACGGTAGCAAAGGCAGGCTCCTCCGTCCAACGGAGCATAATGTCCTTCTCGCTGATATAATCTCTAATTCGGGCTACTGTCTCTTTCAAGAATATGGATAACTCATAGTCGGCAAGCGACAGACGCCCCGGAGCAGCAGAAACACGACTGATATTTTCCAGCTCAGCCAATAAATTGTTCACTCCCTTTATCTGTTGCAATACGTTACTAACAAGTTCGGAAGATGACTTTTCATAAAGATATTCCAAAGGAACTTTTATCAGTGTAAGTGGCAGACAAAGGTTACGTGTCGTATTCACAAACAACCGTACTTGTTCTCTTGAAAGGTTTCTGTCTTGCCATACGAACCATGAACGTACGGCCAGAGAGCCCAACATAAGTGCCAAAAGACCGTAACATAGGAAAGCTCCACCTGTCTTCCAAAGGGGTTGACGAATGATGATGTGCATATTTCTTTGCGCAAACGGCCGACCGTTATCAATGGATAACGCCCGCACAGAAAAGATATATTCACCCGGAGGAAGGTTCGAAAAACGAATTCTATTATCTACAGACGGAGCACTCCAATCCGTATGATCGAGTTTCCAACTGTAAGCTATATCCTGCTTTTCAGTATAGCGAATGGCAGTAGCCGTAAACGAAAAAGTATTTTCATTGTGCTCCAACTGTAACGTAGCTGTACAGTTCAGAGCTTTCTTCAATGGAGAATTCTCCGTTTCGACGGTCACCTCTTTGTCCAAAACCCGAAGTTCGTCCAAGTAAAATCCCAAACAAGCTTTACGCAGCGGTCGAGCCTCTTGTTTATCATACTCAATTGCGCCTTGATAGGTGCCCAGAATGTATCTTCCATTACCTAAGAAAGTACCCGATGTAATCCGAATTCCTTTACTCAGAAACCTGTAATATGAATGTTGTACAAGATCGAGCGAGAAAGCAAACCCATCACTGCTTCCCATTAACCGCCTGCTATCATCCGACCAAACAGCATATACATTACCGGTTCCTAAAGCAGCAACCGTATCCATCTGCTCATGCTCCGGATGATAGACCATTAATCCGTTTCCTTCAGTCCCAATATAAAGACAATCATCGGACTGATGCAAAGCATGAATGTGTAAACCGGACAAGCGTTTTACCTCCACGATACTATCGTTTTCCGGACAATAAAAAAACACCCCTTCATCCGTTCCAATCCAAAAACCGTCTTTATCCTTACGACACAATGCGTTTACTCCCGAAATACGTACATACGGTGTAACCGAATAATTACTTTTCTTTCGGATGAAGAACAAACCGTGTACATAGTTCCCGGCACATATCTCTCCCGGCTTTACTTCACACAATGCAGTATACATCTGACAAGGAAGAGGCGTAACAATCCGGTTCCATAAGCCTGTCGACGGATGAAAACAACTGATACCGTGATCCGTTGCAAACCAGACATCCCCATCCGAATCATGCAGAACCGCATTTACCCGATTGTTGGTCAGTGAATGACTGTCCCCGGACCGTGCCCTGTACCATTTATAATCATCAGGAGATTCCACATCGATCATTGATACGCCTTCCGGATAATCCGCCACCCAGATAAGTTTCTGATCATCTACAAACACGTCAGCAATCCGGTTGGTACGAATTGAATTATCATTCTCAAAATCAGTTTGTATAAAAGATGTAATATCCGGATTAACGATATCCATACGAAATATTCCCTCACCATCTGTAGCTACCAAAACAGTCCGGTCATCCCATATCCTCAGACCACTGACCCGACTATTCAACAATCGGTTCCAAGTACCAACCAATTGCTCCGACTTCATATCCCATACCCCTAATCCTTCCGAATAATCAAACATAACCAATCTTTGGGTATAAGGATGAAAAAGTATTTCATGTATCCGGCTATATCTTTTACCGGACAATTCTCCGGTTTGCCTGTCGACGGCATAATTCTTTATTGTAATTCCGAACAGCCCTTCATCCGAACCTACAAAATACTCTCCCGGAGCCACCTCTACCATACAGGAAATCGTTGCCAGGCTATGATCCACCCGATGAAAAGTATTAGATAGTATTTGATAGGCTATCAACCGGTTTCCGACAGAAAACCAGATATGACTACTGTTATCTACGCAGAGAAAATGAAGGGAAACATCATTCGGAATAACCAGATGATTCCTGCATTCGAATTTATCCAATGATGGATTGTACATCCATAAATATCCATTACGGGTGACTACCCACAACCCATTCCGATTATCTGTAAGCAACCGGCAATTGCCCATATAATAATCCATGGTTCGCCCTTCGGCCGGCAGTTTATAGTGTTTTAGCTTGGTCCCATCAAACCGACTGATTCCGGCATGGTTCATAAACCACATATAACCCAGAGCATCCCTTTGGATCTGATACACTTTACGAGTATTCGTTTCACTTCTTTCTACAATGTGTTTGCAAACGATGGCATGACATAATGAACCATACAACATCATCATGAAGTATATAATATATTTCATTCTATTTGTTTGTTATAATTTAAATGGAGTAGTTTATAAAAAGCAAGAATCAAACAAGAGGTAGCGAGGGGGGGAAAAGAAATACTACCTTCTTCACGTCACGTAAGGAGGTGATCGGATTTGTAGCGCTCCTACACGCTTTAAATCCCTCTCAGTTATCGTAGTGGATATTAACAAAATAACAGCAATGAGATGTTCACATAGTTTATTTATTAGTAACAAGACATTGAGAGAGGTGACTTACATGAAAAATCAATCTGATCTACATTAGAACGGGATAATATTCAATTTGTTTTCCAAATATGGTTTCTAATAAAAAAAAGACAGATTAACGGGGCATTTTCCAGAATATGAATTAGGAACAAATATGGGTAGACAATAATTTCCTTAACCAGACTTGGAATCAGATTGTTTTTCATTTGTCGATTCTCTATGACAAATAACTCCGAAGCCAAATGTAGAGTGTTTATTTTAAAAAACAAAATAAACTACCCGGACAAATAATTGGGGATAAAATGAAGTTAATCCAATATATTTCAACAAGTTACGTTAGAGAAGAACTTTATAACCCGGACAATTGTGATCTTATTAACCCAAAAAGTCCCCCTGAATTTATAAGTTCAGGAGGACCTTTTTGTCATAAAGTGGAGCTGGAGGGATTCGAACCCTCGTCCAAACGAGGAAATCATAAGCTTTCTACATGCTTATCTTTGCCTAAGTTTTTCGTGCAGGAGCAGAACCAAAGCCATCAATTCCTGCCTTATCCTTTAAAGTTTCATCAGAAGCGCAAGGCCACTTCTGACTATCCCCGATGTAACTGCACCACTAAACCGGAATGCTTCGGAGCAACAGCTTCCGAGTGATGTCTCGTCCTGGCACCTGGTGCCTGGATTAAGCTAATCTACTATGATTCGATTAAGCAGCAAGAGCGTAATTAGTTTCGCCAGATAAAATTTTGATAACTGAGATTAAAGTGCAAATCACCGACGCACTGCATGCTTACCCACCATTTCTGCCCGCTGTCAAAACCAGTCAACCCCTTTTTGAAATGAGGAAGTGGTAACCACTTATGTAGGTGCAAAGATAGATAATATTCGTCATATAGAAAGAAAAAGAGGGTGGATTTTAGATATTTTATTCATTCCGGAAAGAAACACAGGAGATTATACTAACTTTGTATTTTCAGAATGTAACAAAGACAACCAACAAAATCTTAAAACAACATCTATTCATTATGGTCAAGAAAATCATTAGTATCTGTGCTGCCGGTATGATTGTAGCCAGTTGCTCCCCCAAAAAGACAACAGCTCAGCCGACAGATCCGTCAACCACTGACAGTGAATTAACAATGCTGGTCGGAACTTACACTTCCGGCAACAGCAAAGGCATCTATACTTTCCGATTCAACGAAGAAACCGGAGAATCGCTCCCACTGAGTGATGCGGAAGTAGCAAACCCTTCATACCTCATTCCATCAGCGGACGGAAAGTTTGTCTACTCCGTCAATGAATTTAGCAAAGACCAGGCCGCAGTCAGCGCCTTTGCCTTCGACAAAGAAAAAGGAACTCTACACTTATTGAATACACAAAAAACAATGGGAGCCGATCCGTGCTATCTGACCACCAACGGAAAGAACATCGTCACAGCCAATTATAGCGGTGGAAGTATTACCGTCTTTCCTATCGGACAAGACGGAGCATTGCTACCCGCCTCAGACGTAATCGAATTTAAAGGTTCCGGTCCGGACAAAGAACGGCAGACGATGCCTCACCTACACTGTGTACGTATTACCCCCGACGGTAAATATTTACTGGCAGACGACTTAGGTACCGATCAGATACATAAATTCAATATCAACCCTAATGCCAATGCCGATAACAAAGAGAAATTCCTCACAAAAGGTACCCCGGAAGCTTTTAAAGTTGCTCCCGGTTCCGGCCCCCGGCATCTGATATTCAATTCAGACGGTAAGTTTGCCTACCTTATTAATGAAATCGGAGGGACGGTAATCGCTTTTCGATATGCTGACGGAATGTTGGACGAAATTCAAACTGTTGCGGCTGACACTGTAAACGCACAGGGAAGCGGTGACATCCACCTTAGCCCGGACGGAAAATATCTCTATGCCAGCAACCGCTTGAAAGCAGACGGAGTGGCTATCTTTAAAGTTGATGAGACCAACGGTACCCTAACCAAGGTAGGTTATCAGTTAACGGGAATCCATCCACGCAACTTTATCATCACTCCCAACGGCAAATACTTATTGGTAGCTTGCCGCGACACCAATGTCATTCAAATATTTGAAAGAGATCAGGCTACCGGATTATTAACTGATATCAAGAAAGATATAAAAGTAGATAAACCTGTTTGCCTGAAATTTGTAGACTGATAGAAAAAGAAGGTAAAGGAGAAACAAATAGTTTTACCCTAGAATAACCGAAAGGAAGACGTTTTTTTATTATTTTTGCATCACTTTATTAACCCTAAGAGATTTCACAAATATGAAAAGACACGTCTTCCTTTTGGTAACCTTGTTTACCATGAGCACTGTTGCAGCTCAACAACAACCAATTATTTCCCCCAAAGACTCTATCCCCTCTGTGATCGAACGCGTCACCGGAAAAGAGAACAAAGGATTTTCCGCTCACATGAATCTCCAATTATATACTTCATGTGCTGCCTCTTTTACTGAAAATGAGTTAGATGAAGTTGCTTTCAAGTTAAACCGGTTTAAGCTGGAAATCATAGGAAACATCAACCGGAAGTTCTCTTACCATTTCCGGCAATCTTTTAATAAATACAGCAACCCCTTTGCTCTGGATAATCTGTCCTCTTCCGTAGAGTATGCTTATCTGACCTATCACCTTTCCGATCGTTTTTCCATCACGGCCGGAAAGCAATTTCTTATGCTGGGAGGCTATGAGTACTATGTCAATCCGATTAAAGTACGTGAATTCAGCGAGTTTAATAATTATGTAAACTGCTTTCTGGCGGGAGTATCTGCCACTTGGAATGTGACTCCGACTCAAGAACTCAATTTTCAGATAGTCAACAACCGTAACGGTGGAGACGCAGACACTTACCTTCACGGCCTGCCGACAGATGTCGAAGCTACCAAAGTACCTCTGATATCGACCATTAACTGGAACAGTTATTATCTGGACAAAGCCATTCAGTTGAGATACGCCGCTTCATGGGGACAGCAGGCCAAAGGAAGAAATATAATGTATCTTACCGCAGGCAATGTTTACGAAAAAGGTCCATGGATCGCTTATATGGATTTCATGTACTCCCGACAAGGAATCGATAATAAAGGCATTATCAGCGCCTTACCTCGCATAGACTTGGAAAACCCGCAGACAGCCCAACATACCGAGTATTTTACCACGATTGCCAATGTAGACTACCGCTTCCACCCTAATTGGAATGCTTACCTGAAAGGTATTTACGAATCCGGAAAAATTTATAAAGCTAACGGTATCTTTGAAAAAGGTACCTATCGCCGGACATGGTGCGGACAAGTTTGTGTGGAATACTATCCAATGAGGAACAGCGAACTATTGATCTTCTTGCACTATCAATACAAACGGAATAAACTATTGAAACCCGCCCGCAATTTAGATGCTATAGACCCGAATACGCAGCGGATCTCGCTAGGGCTGGTATATTCCATACCGGTTTTTTAATCCCGGGCAGCTCATATAGGAAAGGCGAAAGAGTTTTATATTTAGGAAGGACTTTTTCGCTTTTCAAAGCTTTAACAACAATTCCCTTACCTTTCTTCGTACATTGCAAATAATCAGTACGCAAGGTTCCCTTCTTCATATCAAAAATAAGACCGGGATTAAAGTGTTGTCCGTTAATCCGCGTCTCAAAATGCAGATGCTCGGTAGTAGCCCGTCCGGTACGTCCGGTCAGGCCAATAGCCATTCCGGCTTTCACCACATCCCCACTCTTTACCAGATTCTTCACATTATGACTGTATACCGTCTCCAGTCCATTGGGATGTCGTATCACAATCACATTGCCATACGCACCATAAGGTTTAGCCATACGTACCACCCCGTCAAAAGCTGCACGAATCGTATCGCGGGCGCAAGTTTTTATGTCGTCACCGCTATGACCTCCACGTGTTCCATAGCCCGAAATGACTTTGCCTCCCGGCAAAGGGAAAGAGTAATTCCGTGACAGGGACTTCAGATCCAGCATGACACAATTCTCCTTGGAAAAAAGTCCCGGTGTAGCCACCCGGACATGATTGACCTCCATATCCGAAAATTTGTTCTGTGCCCTACCCGATATGTTGGCACACAAAAAGCATACAGATAAAATCAGTAAAGTGAATATGTTTTTCATGGGGATATCCGTTATTCAAAGTAAGTAATTGTTCCTCCGTCCGAGTCAGCGTATTTTTTCAATAAAGTTTGTATCATTTCGGCAGCTTCCTGCAGTCCTTCTTTACCATTATAGCCATTAACGATAGCCAATATATGTGTTGTTTCCAGCCCCATCTTTGTCCGTTCGTTATCACTGGTCGGAGTCCCTATTCCCCCCACAGCATCCCGGTACACCGGCAGCCCTTCGATATTCAGCACACCACGCCCGATCCCTTCGAAAGGCTCATTGATCTTACCGATCCCCAGTTCCAGACCAGTGCCCGCTATCTTATCAGCATCAAAACCACCTATCGAATGTCCGGTCCGGAGAGAAACCAGGTTAATCAAATCGACCAAAGTATCAATCTGATACAAAGCAATCCCCCGCATCAATCTGCGACGTAACGCTTCGGCCGACGGCCGATATCTCCCAGGATCTTTCCCGCAGCGTTTGTAGGCTTCACGTGTGGCAGCTATCACAGGTTGTTTTTTAATATCTTCCAACCGGGTTGTTGCAGTGAGCATTTCTGTGAAAGATTGAATCTCCTCCCAAAGCCCTTCACAATAAGAAGTGTTTTTCACTTCAGCATATATAGCAACCCCTGCAAAAACAGGACATGCTTCTTTTAACTCTTTCGATACAATAATGGTATACATAATAAATCAAAATTTTATCTATCAGCTATTTATCATAATGCCCGACAAAATACGTCCGGACTTTATGCCCAATCTTCGCGCTGAAAAGAAATCCTCATGCCGGATGTAAGTACAAATATCCGCTATTTCAATTTGTACCCCCGGTACTCCAAAATCCAAAAGCTGTTGCCGGTTGGCTTCCCATAAGTCAATATGGTACTTATGTGTAACCGAATGCCTGAAAGAGATACGCGACATATCAAAACCATTCAAACGAAAAGCTTCATAAACTTCATCCCCCACCTCGAATGATTGCAGAGAGATACCCGGACCGATACATGCGATTACATCTTGTCCTTCCGTTCCAAAAACAGCCCGCATCTTCTCAAGCGTATGTCCAACAATATACTCCACTGTCCCCCTCCACCCGGCATGCACAGCCGCTACAGCATGATGTACTCTATCATACAACAATACCGGAATACAGTCTGCCGTGGAAATACAAATGCAGCATCCCGGCTCAGTGGTAATCAACGCATCAATCCCGTTTAGCATTTCCTGTTGCTGCTGCCCAGAAGCTCCAAGAAATTTTTCATCGACCGGAAGTATTTTCGTTCCGTGTGTCTGAAAAGGAATAATCAAATGCCTAGGAGCTTGCGATAGTGATTGAAACAACAACGTCTGATTCTTCTCTACCCTTTCAAGTTTATCTCCCGAAAAAGGTGAACAATTAAAAGAAGCATACGCCCCCTCACTATAACCGCCGTGACGGGTCGTTACAAAATGAGAAATGTTGGGGTATGCGCCCAACAGCCCATACCCCAACATTTTTCTATCGTCAGTGAGTGAAATCATTTATCTTCCCAATCCTCTTCTTCGTATTCGTAATCCAAATCGTCCTCATCACCATCATCCTCATATTCATAGTCGAGTTCTTCATCCTCACCCATATCTTTGAGTTCCTGCTGCAATCGGCTGACATCCTTCGGACGATGCACAATAGCTTCTATTTTATTGCTTTCCTTATTCAACTCCGTCCATAAAATGTCCTTCAGCACCGAGATGCCCAAACCGGATACAGATGAAATGAATACATGAGGAATTCCCTCCGGCAATGTCGGTTCTATTTCATCCATCAGCTCCTGATCCAGCATATCACTCTTAGTGATGGCAAGTACCCGTTGTTTATCCAGCATTTCAGGATTAAATGTTTTCAGTTCGTTTAGCAGCACTTCATAATCTTTACGGATATCATCGCTATCCGCCGGTATCATGAAAAGTAACAAAGAGTTGCGCTCAATGTGACGCAAGAAACGCAATCCCAATCCCTTACCTTCACTGGCACCTTCGATAATTCCCGGAATATCAGCCATCACAAACGACTGTCCGTCACGATAAGATACAATACCCAGGTTAGGCTCCAATGTTGTAAACGGATAATCGGCAATCTTTGGTTTTGCAGCAGAAATAGCAGATAACAAGGTAGACTTACCTGCATTTGGGAAACCTACCAGACCTACATCAGCCAGCAACTTCAATTCAAGGATTACAGTCATCTCCTGCATCGGTTCGCCCGGCTGGGCAAAACGGGGAGCCTGACGGGTAGCCGTCTTGAAGTGCCAGTTTCCCAATCCGCCACGTCCGCCTTTTAAGAGAATGACCTCTTGTCCGTGTTCTGTTACATCACATACATATTCACCTGTTTCGGCATTGTAAACCACCGTACCACAGGGAACTTCAATAATCTTATCCGCTCCGTCTTTACCGAAACTACGGTTCTTACTGCCCGACTCCCCATGACCAGCCATTGCATGACGATCATATCTCAAGTGAAGCAATGTCCAGTAATTCCGGTTACCACGCAGGATAACATGGCCTCCTCTTCCGCCATCTCCTCCATCAGGTCCACCGTTAGGAGTATATTTTTCTCGCCTCATGTGCGTAGAGCCTCTTCCGCCTTTACCCGAGCGGCAGTATATCTTTACGTAATCAACAAAATTCGATTCAGCCATAACCAATTATTTTTTTCGATGTAATCATGTGCCAATATGTCCATTGGCTATAAATAGCGCATGGAGCATATCAGCACACATATTTTATAATTATAATGTATCTACCGCTTTACAAATATCTTCGAAGATACCTTCCATGGTTCCAAGACCATTGATATGCTGGTATTTGCCTTCGCCTTTATAATATTCTTTCAACGGTGAAGTCTGTGTATTATATACAACCAAACGTTTTTTGATGGTCTCTTCATTATCATCTGCACGGCCCGATTCCTTACCACGTTTAATCAGACGAGTCATCAGTTCTTCTTCCGGAACATCCAGATCCAACATCACAGAGATGTCCTGACCACGTTCTTTCAACATCACTTTCAACGCCTCAGCCTGTGGAATAGTTCTTGGGAAACCGTCAAAAATAACCCCTTTGCTATCTTTGAAACTATCAAACACACTTGCCAGAATGTCTACCATCAATTCATCCGGAATCAACTGTCCCTGATCAATGTAGCCTTTAGCTGTTTTACCCAGTTCTGTGCCGTTTTTAATTTCTGCACGCAATACATCTCCTGTTGAAATGTGATTAATTCCGTATTTCTCAACAATACGTTCGCTTTGTGTTCCCTTTCCTGAACCGGGAGCACCGAAAATTACAATGTTCAGCATCTTGTTAATTTATAATTCTACATTTTACCATTACTGGTATACCTATTATTTTATGTTAGTCTACAACTGTATAAATATCCGGATAGTTACGGCCGAAACCATCATAATCGAGACCGTATCCTACAATGAAATCATTGGGAATATTCATTGCCACATATTCAATATTCAAGTCCACCTTCAGTTTATCCGGTTTCACCAGCAACGAAGCAATATGAATTTCTTTTGGTCCGCGTGTTCCCAATGTTTCCAGCAGACGCTGCATAGTCAGTCCCGTATCCACAATATCTTCTACAATAACGATCGTACGTCCCGCTATGTCTTCATTAATACCGATCACTTCCTTAATGGAACCGGTAGATGATACTCCCTGATAAGAAGCCAGCTTCACAAAAGAGATCTCGCAAGGGATCGTAATGTGTTTCAGCAAGTCGGCAGTAAACATAAACGAGCCATTCAACACACTGAGGAACAACGGGTTCTTACCTGCCAAATCACGATTAATTTCGTTCGCCACGCGAATCACTTCTTTCTGAATCTCTTGTTCCCTGATAGAAACAGTGAATAGTTTATCTTTTATCTGAATGGTATCCATAACCGGTTATTTTAAAAAAGTTGGTTGCAAAAATACGATTTTTATTCCACTCCTTACACCATCTCCTGCAAATTCTTTAAGAGAAGTCACAGAATCCCTCCGATATGCAAGGTGTGAAAAGCCATTCGGAAGTTGAACTAATAATTTTAATGGAATTAGTACCAACCGGCATCCGTCTTTTACCTATTTTTAGGTATTTCACACTCTTTAAGGACCCTCTATCTTTGCTGTCTCAAAAACAAAGATTATGATGAAAGTAAAATTAGCATTACTACTTACTCTTATAGGAACACTTCCTTTAGCAGCACAGAATGTACGGCAAGAACAGGACACAGTCTCTTATATGAACGATGATCCTTTCAATCTTGAACAAATTGTGGTTACGGCAACCCGAACAGAAAAGAAGATTAAGAACACACCGGTCATCACTCAGATAATCACCTCTAAGCAAATAGAAGAAAGAGGAACCGGTAACATTCAGGACCTTCTGACTCAAGAGGTTCCCGGACTTAACTTTCAGGAGGTTGGCTATGGAACCAGCATCGATATACAGGGATTAGGTTCCAAACACATCCTTTTCCTGATAGACGGCGAACGTATAGCGGGCGAAAACGGTGGCAACATCGACTATTCGCGAATCAATCTTTATAATATCGACCATATCGAAATAGTCAAAGGAGCTTCTTCGGCCCTCTATGGTTCTCAAGCGATGGGCGGAGTTATCAACATCATTACGCGTAAAGCCAAAAAGAAATTCGAGGCTTCCGCAGGCATACGCTATGCAGGAAGAAACCAGCAAAACTATAAAGATACTCCCAAAGATCATTCGCAATACAAATATCGGATTCATCTGGATAAACCCAATCTGAACACCAATCTGTCTCTTGGATTGAACCTGGGCAAGTTCACCATGAACACCGACGTACTTTACAAAAGTTTCGATGGATACCAATTATTCGATAAAAAACCTCTCGTGAAATATTTTCCGGCCTATAACACCACAATTACCGAAGAACTCAGTAAAACCCCGACCAGTATATCGGGATACGAAGACGTACAAGTAGCCCATAAAATGGACTATCGTTTCAGCAAACGGCTCAAAGTCCAGTTAAAAGGAAGCTATTATATGCTGAACAAATATGATTTTCAAGCAGATAATATATTCGAGAAATCAGAGGACTATACCTATGGCGGAAGCATAGATTACACGATTTCCGACAAATCCTCTTTGGTAGCCTCTGTTCATACCGATCACTACAACCGATATGATAAATACGAACTGAAGAGCGGTCGTCGTCTCGAATATAAAAACAATATTATCCAGCCCCGTATCGTATATAGCACTACGGCGCTCGATAAACAGACCATTACGGGAGGATTGGAATATTACAGAGAATCATTATTCAGTGATAAATTTGAAACCGGTGTGAAAGAAAACAAAAGCCAATGGTATGCCACCGCTTTCCTCCAGGATGACTGGAGCATCAACAAGCAATTCTCCGTAATAGCGGGACTCCGCTGCGACTATCACGAGAAATACGGTACCAACCTCACTCCCAAAGCTTCCGTGATGTATAAGATCTTTCCATTCACTGTCCGCTTTAACTATGCACGCGGCTACCGTTCACCCAGCATTAAAGAGTTGTACATGAACTGGGACCATCTGGGCATGTTCTGGATATATGGCAACAGTAAACTGAAACCCGAAACCAACAATTATATCTCTCTTTCGGGAGAATATGTGAACAGTTGGATCAATATCAATGCCAACGTTTATAGCAACTGGTTCCGAAACAAAATAGAAGGAATGTGGAGCAATGACCAAACGGAACTCCATTATATCAATATAGGAAAAAGCCGCCTGGCAGGAGTAGAGACCATGTGCAAAATACAAATAAACAGACATATCAATGTGCATGGAGCATACAATTATCTGTACACAAGCAAAGATGCTGATGGAGTCCGGTTGAGCTCTTCCAGTCCACATTCCGGTAATATTCGTGCTGAATATAACACACGCATCCCACGCTATGCCACCGTTGTCAACCTGTCCGGCAATATTATGGGGAAAAAGAAATTCGATGTGTTGGATGAACTGGAAATAGACGGAAAGAAGGTAGAAGCCTACTATCAGGCTAAAGTAAACCCTTATTGTCTTTGGGATCTGACAGTATCTCAATATATCATGCAGAATCTGAGAATCACAGCAGGAATAACCAATTTATTCGATTATACTTCAGATCGAGTGACTTTCAATACTTCCACTTCACCGGGAAGAAACTATTTTATCGCATGTAATTATACACTTTAATTAAACTAAAACAATAATGAACAACAAAAACAAATTCAGATTCGCCATTCTATTATTTGGCGTACTTTCAGCGTTTATCATCACCGCTTGCTCAGACAACAATAGTCCCGACGACCCTTCACAAGGAGAAAACACGTTGCCGGTAAAACAAGTAAGCCTGAGTCGGAAAACAGCATACGGAAACGACTGGATCTATTATTCACTTGAAAAAGGAAAAGAAGTAAGCGTCAGTGAAGAATCCCATGCCGAAAATACAGACTGGGACATCGCATTCAATCGTTACAATGTGCGTACCAACAGCGGTGCATCCGGCAAAGGAAAAGGTGGAGCATTACTCACTAACATTAAAGATTTGGCAGCCTGTACGACAGTTCCGCAGGGAACATTTACTGTCGACGCAGCCTATACCATCACTGCTCCCGGCACAGGTTTCCCTCCTCCTACCATGGAGTCCACCGCTAATGAGGTTCTCTGTAAAGCAATCACTTTTGCCGGCCCCCCTCCCACTTACACCCCAAGCGATTACGTATTTATCGTTCGCACAGCCAGTGGGAAATATGCCAAGTTGAAAGCCAAGAGTTTTTATGATGACGAAGGCAAAAGCGGTATTTATTCATTTGAATATGCCATTCAGCCGGATGGCAGTACAAATTTAAACTAAGCAAAAATCTCTAATGAAAAATTTCTGGAAGAAATACCATAAATGGGTAGGTTTATTCTTTAGCTTTTTTATCCTGATGTTCTGCTTTTCCGGTATTGTACTCAATCATCGTACACTCTTTTCAAAAGCTGAAGTCAGCAGAAACTGGATGCCGGAAAGCTATCACTACAAAAATTGGAATAATGGAATCATAAAGGGAACACTACGCCTACCCGATGGGAAAATTCTGGCATATGGTAATGCAGGAGTCTGGAAAACAGACTCCTGCTTTGCTACATTTGCCGATTTCAACCGAGGTCTGGCCGAAGGAATCGACAATCGTAAAATAAGTAATATCGTCCGTGTAGCCAATAACGATATCTGGTGTGCCGGATTATATTCTATCTATCTCCTGAACCATGACAGTTGGAAAGAATATCCGATATCCGGCAATGACGAACGAATCTCAGATATCACTCAACGTGGGGATACCTTAGTCATATTGACACGCTCTTATCTTTATACGAGTGTTTCTCCTTATGACGAATTCCGGAAAACAGAATTGAAAACACCGGAAAACTATTCCCCAAAGACCTCTTTGTTCCGGACCATCTGGCTGCTGCATAGCGGAGAGTTATTCGGTACCCCCGGCAAACTGGCAGTCGATTTTCTGGGAGTAGTATTAATCGTTCTCAGTGCTACAGGAATCATATACACCCTTCTTCCCCCATTCATTCGCCGGAGACACAGAAAAAGGCTTCCTGTCAAGACACAGGCAAAGGCTCTGAAAACTTCACTGAACTGGCACAATAAATTGGGTACATGGTTGATCGGACTGACCCTATTGCTATCTGTCACAGGCATGTGTCTGCGACCTCCATTAATGATACCTTTTGTTCTGGTCAATACCCGGCCTGTCCCCGGGAGTACACTCGATTCGGATAATCCCTGGCACGACAAGCTTCGCAGTATTCGTTGGGACGCATCCCGGAATGTCTGGCTGTTATCTTCGTCAATGGGATTCTACCGGATAAACGATTTACAACTTCCACCGGTTAAGTTAAAACAAACTCCACCGGTAAGCCCTATGGGAGTAAATGTATTTCATCCCCAAAGTCCGGACGAATGGCTGATCGGATCTTTCAGTGGCCTCTTCGTCTGGAATCCTTCCACCGGCACCGTCCTCGATTATTATACGGGACAACCTCCTGCAGCCGTTCACGGACGACCACTCGGCGGCAGTCTCGTCAACGGATTCACTGACGATTTAGTTACCCGTGAAGTAATCTTCGAATACGACAACGGAGCACGCAATAAAGAGAACAATTTAGTATTACCGGCAATGCCGGACCTTATAAAACAGCAACCCATGTCGTTATGGAATTTCTGTTTGGAACTTCATGTCGGTCGTTGTTATTCTCCATTCTTAGGTGTTTTTTCAGATCTATTCGTTTTTATTTCCGGCCTTCTGCTAACGTTAATCCTCATTTCGGGATATATCGTATATAAAAGACACCATAAACGAAGCAAAAAAATAAGGATGCATTAATGCATCCTTATTTTTTTGCTTATAGAACCCCCAAAAGCTAGTTATAGTTTTTAGAAGGAATTAATAACGGTCATAACTAAAATTATTATAGATACAATAATTATCTTTTAGATAAAAGATGCAAGTGAAAATATTTGTGCATAAAAACAATATATATTCCACTCAGCAAGAGGATACAGCCCAATAAATACCAATAACCATAATTTTGGCAATATAAATATCCGATGATAATTATAATTTGCGCAATCATATACACCAACGATACTACTACGTGCGGTATTCTCAGTTCATTAGCCATTATCTGATATAAATGTTTCCGGTGAGGCAAACCAATATTTTCGTGAAGCATCAATCGATGAACGATCGTCAACACACTATCTACTCCATATACAGCAAGCAATATAAGCCAGCCAAAATTCTCTGTTTTGATAATTAAACTTCCGATCAGGAACAGGATTACAAAAGCTATACTGACCGAACCGACATCACCGGCAAAACATCTCGCTTGTTTGCGGAAATTAAAAAAATTAAAGACCAATACTGCACAAAGCATAGTATAAATAAGGTCCGGTTCAACAAATGGGACATATATCCTATTTATGTAGGCCAATGCTATCAGAATGATCAATGAATATCCGCCTGTTATGCCATTAATGCCATCCATAAAGTTGTAAGCATTGATAATCCCAGTACAAATGATCAGGGCAACAAGGATCGTCCACCAAGGCAAGCTAAACAGCCCCCATTGATAAAACATCAAAGCCATTGCCGTAAAATGAAAGACCAGACGAAGTCCTTGCGAAGTAGAACGGATGTCATCTATAAAACTGATAAAGGTTATCAGACTCAAAGCCAGCATAAACCATGGATATTCAAAGTGGTTTGTCAGAAAATAAGCCAACGCCCCAAAATAAAAGATGATCCCTCCACCACGCAGTGTAATCCGGGTATGTGAACTACGTTCGTTAGGCTTATCGATAATGTTACACTTATCCGCAATACGGAAATAAAAAAGTTCTGCCAGGAATAGCAGAACTAAGATTATTAGATAGTACATAAGTTATTTAGTTTCTTCAAATGAACGAATGGTCTTCATCAATCCTTCTTTAGCCGTTACAGGTAATTTATCAATGCCCAAAGCGGCCTTGATCTTAGCGTTGCTTACCACATAATTTTCCGTCAGTTTACGAAGTCTTTCCGTATTCAAAGGTAAATGCATCAAAGTACCCAGGCCGGCACATCCTTCCATAACCCTTTTGTTCATCTTCCAGATATGCGGCTTTTTTCCCATTGCTTCACACATGATGCCAATCAGTTCATTCGTTGAAAGAGCTTCATCATCTCCCATGTGATAAATACCCGTAGGCACATCCTGATTCAAAAGCCCCTCAATCACATAACAAAGGTTATCGATTGAAGTAAACGAACGACGATTATCAAAATCGCCAAGAGGCCAAGGGATTCCTTTTTTCACTACATTATATAATAAATTCAGATTCCCTTTATTTCCCGGTCCGTGAATCATGCAGGGACGAAGAATATATACCTGTTTATTCTTGGGTATCCTCCCCTTCTCTTTCTCCAACCGCAAAGACCGATCTTCACTAATAGAAGCAGTTGGAAACATAAAATGATTTTTTATATATTCTTCCGCCTTAATCTTACTCTCCCCATAAGGACCAACCGGAGTCGGAATCACGTCTTCAGTAAGCACGTCTCCTACTACACTATCGGCAGCAGCTTTCACCGAACTAAAGAAAATGAATTTCTTGGCAGAAGACTCCAAAAAGAAGTCGAATATCTTTTGAGTCAGACCGGTATTGATATCAAAATAGGACTGAGCGGCTGATTGGTTTTTCGTATCATGGGCCTTTCCGGCAAGATGAATAATGGCATCGAATTGGGGAAGAGTTTGAAAAGGAAAAGATGTGGGTTCGATATCTAGCCAAGAAAAAGTTTGTATTATAAAATCATATTTTTCAACAATATCTAACCCGTACAAACAAAATTTATCCTTTAGTAGTTGAAGCAAATTAGTTCCAACAAAACCATTAACGCCAGTAATAAGAACGTTCATTTCTACTGATACTCCTATTCCTATTTAACACTATGATACAATTTTTCAATTTCATTCCAAACCAATTCTGGACTAAAATTATTCACTACGAAGTTACGTCCTGACTGCCCCATCTTTTTCCTCAAATCAGGAGATTTCATCAAATTCAAAATGGCATTTGCAATATCAGTTTTATCATGCTCTACAAATAATCCAGTATTCCCTTCCAATATGGCATCTATACATCCAGTTGCTTTAGTAGTTATGACAGGTATCTTCATAGAAGAAGCTTCTAATATCGAAGTAGGAAAACCCTCCCTATAAGACGGCAATACAAATACATCCATCATAGCATAATAATTTGGCATAAAACTATTATTAACATAGCCCGTGATTTTTATATATGGCTTAGTATCTATACTTTGAATTATATCATTAGGTAAAGCATCACGTTCATCCAACATACCCACTAACAATAATATTACATTCTTGTGATTTGTTCTTAGAATTTCTAATGCTTCTATTAATTCAATTATGCCTTTGTCTTTCACCAATCTTCCAGTGTATCCAATTACAAAATTTTGATCGGAAATTTCATATTCATTCTTGATTTTTTCTATAATAGAATGCTCTATTGAGTTTTTACAGAACTTACTCGTATTAATCCCATTACAAGTCCCTTTATAAAGCACAATTTGCTTATCTTTTGAATTCAAATTATCTTCTAAACTTCTTTTAAAAACAGAAGGACTGACACAAACAATTTTAGTAGATAACAAAGAGGTTATAAAATCTATCAATATCAATATTAAACGTTTAAAACCTTTGGATGTCTCGTATACAATTCCATGTCTAAAATAGAGACGTATAGGGACATGCATAATAAATGAGGCTATCATTGCTAATAACGCCCCCTTTGGAGTATGCCCAGTAACAACATCTACTTTTTCATTTTTTATATATCTACAAATACGCCATATGGCTTTACAGTCCTTATAAAGTGAAATTTTTCGTAATATTGGAATTTCCTCATAAGAAAAATTATATGCAATAGAATATTCTTTTAGCTCCTCAGAAGGACTACAAATAATATGCATAGAATATCCTTTTTTATCAAAATATAAAAGTTGTTCACCCAAAAAATACGGGATAGTAAAAAAAATATTTACCACATGTAATACTGTCATTTTTTTTTCAGAAGTATATTTTTTAATATAAGATTAGCTATTATCTGCTCCCTCTTTCCAATTTTATTAGAACGACTCTTTATTAAAATATTTTGCAAACGAAACATTGTCAGAAGAATATAAAGAAGTGATTTCAAACAATTTTTAAACAACATACATATTCGCATCAAAGACAATTTTTTCGAATAAATTACAGTAATCAATTTTCTTTCACCAGCCATTGATTGCAGATATTTTTTCAAATATGGTACCCCAACTTCCCTATAAAATAATAATGGCTCTGTCATGTTAAAAAACACAGACCTTTTAATTGTCCTACTCCATAACTCTTGATCTTCTATTCGAATATAACTTTGACTATATCTATTACTTCTAAACCAACTAGTCTTTCCAGTAATCGAAGGATGAATAAAACATTTATGAGAGAAAACATCCAATATAGAATTAGGATTTTCTTTAGTTCTCAGTATTCCATGTATAATATTATTCACATCAATAGAATATGCCCAGCTACCTACCACATCAATTTCTTGTCTACATTCTAATAAAGTGATTTGTTTTTTAAGCCTGTCTGGATGCATTATATCATCCGCATCCATACGAGCAAAATATTTTGTATCACACATTGATACAAGCTGATTAAGCCTATAAATAAGACCTTTATTTTCCCCATCTGAAATAACTCGAATCCTCCTATCAGTTGCATAACTTAAAGCAATTTCTAAGGAACCGTCCGTACTGCCATCATCCAATAAGAATAGTTTCCAGTTCGTATATGTCTGATTTAAGATAGAGCCAATAGCTATATCTAAATATTTTTCAGCATTATAAAAAGATAAACCAATACAAACAAGCATAGCTTCAATCTTTATCTACATCTAAAAAAAAACATTGGTCAGACAGGTCATAAAACCAAGTTTGGAAATAATTCTTATTCTTTCCATATGAATTATTAATCAAAAAAAAACTCTTTCCCATTAATACAGATAATATAGCTCCATGTAAACGAGTTGTATAAATAGTATTATATTTTGAAAGAAATTTAACTCCAACTTCTATCATCTTAATTCGTGCCACATTTTGAGCATAATAATCGACCCAAAAAGTTGGGAAAATCTTTAACCGTTGAGCAATTGAGATACCTCGCAGTAGTAATGCTGTAAATGATTTGGATTCCATTGAAGGCCAGTCCAACACTTTAAAATTATTCGTATAGTTATTAATATTAAAATAAACCTCTTCTTTATCACCGCGTTTAAGATAAAGATCGATATCAGAAGATTTCATTTTATATTTTAATAGTGAATGAGTTGATATACAAAACGCCATATCTGGAACCAACAGAACTTTAGTGTTTAAATATTTTTTTTTAAGCAACTCAAAAGATACATTATCACGCGTGCATATGGTCAAGTTTTTATGCCTACTTATTATAGAAATATCATACTCAAGATTTTGTTGATTATCATAATGAACAGTTTGAGGAAAAACTATAATTTTATTATCCGGATACTCTTGAATGATTTTCAAATGAAAGTCTTGTGAAGGTCTCCATACATCTCCCCAATTTCCGCCTCCATGTATTAGAATAATCGTATCATTGGTCAATTTTTGTTTTTTGTACGTATGCATAGAAGCGCTATAAATACATTTAAACGGTAAACTATTTAGAAAACAACACTCACCCTCCCAAATTAAAATATCTCCAATATTTGAGTGATAAGGCAGATCAACAAGAATATAATCATTATCTATCAAGGGAACCAACTTTTCAAAGATAAGAGCACGAAGTTTATTTATTTTACTTTCAAAAATATTATGATACATATCTTTAAATATTTAAATGATAATTCTTGTAAAAGGTATATTCCTTATTTTGGCTGCATACTCAGGAAAACCACTGGGATACATATCTTTATTCCGAACAGAATATATTTTTTGAGCCTCTGATAAAAGATAAAAGTCAATAAATGGTTTTAACTTTGTAAGGTTATCATCAACAGGCTGATTGTCAATATGAATGATATTTCCAGAAATCACACATACATTAGGATCATTTTTTACTACTTCTATAAAAATATTGCTATCAGATGTAATCAACGCTTTCATTCCATTTGGTTCCTTAGATAACAAAAATTGAATCTCTTCTCTACAACGTCTAATTAAGTTTTCTTTTTCAATTTTATTATAAGATATATTATATGCCACATCTTTAAAATCATCACCCAATAAATGCACAAAACGGAAATGTAGTGCAATATATTTTCCTGCAATACTTTTTTTAAAATCATCAATATAATTTCTTAACTCTTCGGAGGGAAGAAAAAGCTCCTCAAATAATTCTCCCCATTCAAAATTTGTGTTAAAAACCTCATTTATTAATTTTAAAGAATTATATCCATAATACACGTGGTTTTGTTTTTTCAGATCAATTCTTAATACACGATATGGATTTTTAAATTCACTATAAGCCACTAAAACACGTGAGCGAAACAGAGAATAATCCAAAATTTCATTAGTAATCCGCCAATCATATTTATTGGGGCATAATACTTCATTTAAATTAAATGGTGATATATAATTGATATAATAAGGCACATTATAAACTTTTGAAAGAGCATATAGCGTCACAATACCTTTAAAACGATCAACCAAGCCACCATGAGCACATCTTCCATCCACCATAAATATAATTGCCGGAAATGGATAAGCGGTATGAAAATGGTAATACTTCAATAACAATCGTATTTCCCTCAACTTATTTTTAATTAGAGAAGAAACAAAAAATAAATTCATAGTTCTAAAAGTCTAAAATTGAATCTTTTTTATAACTTTACAAGGATTTCCTCCCGCTATAACATCTGCGGGAATATCTGACACAACCACACTTCCCGCAGCAATTATCGTTCGAGCTCCAATACAAACCCCTTTGTTTATTATTGTTCTTGCTCCTATAAAAACATCATTTTCAATTATTATTGGAGCATGTTTGATCTCTTTCTTTGCTAATTTGTAATTATTACATTCAATCCTCCTCAATCTCCAGTCAAGAGGATGAGAATTACTATCCATTATAACAGTATCCGCTCCAATAGTTACATAATCACCAATAACAATCTCATGTCGAGCCCAAATACAAACATCACTCATTCTTACATCATTACCAATTATTAATTTTGCGTGATGTTGAACTTGGATACATGACATCGCATTTCTACTGATAGAATTTCTGAATCCCCCTCCTACCAATATAAAGTTATTGCCAATCTTCATACGGCCATGCTCTGAATCAACCTTAAGTTTTATCCTCCCAAGTCCTCTAAAATGTGTACCAACTTCAAAGCCATAAAGTTTAAAACTCAACAAATTGTAATAACATGTACAAGCATTTATCAGTTTCTGACAAATAATCATAATCAAATTATTTACAAAAAAAACTACAAACAATCTTTACGAGTATAATACCTATCATATAGCCTTAAAAGGTAGCCATAAAATACATTAGAAAAAGCATGCAACAAAAACGCACTCTTATCCACATTAACTACTTTTTTTCTAATAATAAAATTATTCTCTTGCCTATACGGATATTTCTTTTTGAAAGTATTCATGTCTTTCTGGTGAGAAGGACTCAACATCCCCCTATTTCTAATTTTAGGCTTATGACATAAATGCTCAGCAAAACATAATTCAAGGGCAACAGATTTCCAACCTGCTTGATTTAATCGCATAATAATATCACCATCTGCTGCATAAAAATTATAATTGGTTTCATCTAGAAACCCAACTTCCTCCAATGCGTCCTTATAGTAAAATCCATGATTCAACGCAATATAACCTCCAGGTAAAATTCCAACTCTATAATAATCATGCCTAGGGTATTCTCTAAAAAAGAAAGCTCCGCTACCAACCTTCTCTCCGTTTTTCCTCCGATTCTCCATTTCATCATACCCATATTGCAAACAACCTGGCTCTAATATTAAATCATCACTAACCATCACAATATAAGGAGAAGAAGCATATTTAAAACCGATATTCATAAATTCTCCCCACGAATGTGCCAATACACTGACTCCTTCACTATCTGAGACTTTATAATTAGGCTGAATAATAGTAAAAATATCAGTTTGCCTTGCTAACCAATCACATGTACCATCTGTAGAACCACCATCAATTACAATAATCTCAATTTTTCCTTTAAAGCCATTAGTTCTAATACTATTAATTGTAGCTTTAATTAAATGTTTTCTATTTTTTGATCCTAAGACTATTGAAATATCATTCTTTTCCATCATTTTATAATATTACTAATTTCATAATCTGACATTCCTCTATAAGTTTTTTTATAGCATATCAACACACAATATATCAATAATAAGTATCTAATTCCAAATGAAAAATAAGAACCAATTCCATATAAAAACCCCGAATAAATAATACAATATATTGCGGCTAGTCTACAAAAATTATTTTTAGAATAGAAAAGTCCAAGTATCACAGCCGGTATAGTTAACAATAAATATAATAGAACAAAAGTCCCCCCTCCTTTCAATATTAATTCTAAATATCCCGATTCTATATGCTCCCTGTAATCTGTTCCATTTTCCTCTATCCCAGGAGCATAATATGTACCAGAAATCCCCCTACCAACCCAGAATTCATATGATCCCGGAATTATATCTGCAAAAAAACTTAATTCAACAACACTTCTCGTATCATCCATCATCCGATCAAATAATCTTCCAAACAGGACTGGTCCCAAAAATTTTAAAAATAAAAAAAGACTAACTCCTATAAACAACCAAACCAATACAACCTTCAATTTATGTTTAAAAGATACCAATACATATTTATATCTATATAACTGATAAAATACAATTGTAACCAAATATGTTATAATAATACTTCTCCTCCCTAATATTAAAGCTATAATAAGTGCCAATATAGAAGCTACAAATAACCATCTCTTCCCTTCTTTATTCAAATAATTTTGTATCAGTATGCCAAACAAGGTAGCCGTAGCAAGAGATGCATTCAAAGATTCATAACAATTTAATCCACTATTCCCCCCCATAATAATAAAAGGGAAAAGTAGTACAATAAAAAATACAAACGTTTTATATAAACAAAGGACTAAAAATAAAATATATTTAAAATTTGAAAGATCAGCTATTTTATATATCATTATGGGAGCTAAATATAACAAATACCCAGGAGTAAATAGATATCTTTGAAAATTCCATAACGAAAACTTATCATCACGTGCAATTATAATAATTTGCCACAATATAAATAAACAAAAGATCAAACCTAGATACCCATTTATACCTCTATATGACATTCGTTTTATAAAAACTAATAAAATTAAATTAATACCTATCAGTTGAATAAAGCGATTCATAAAAATAGGGATACCAGGTATACTCATGAAACACACACCAATCGTAAAAATGTAAAAACCCACTAAAAACAGTTTAATTTTACATCTAGGCATTATCACCTTCATCCATATAACATTTAATTTTTTCTTTCAAGAGATATTCAAATTCTTTTGAAAAAACATTTATATTCCATTTCTTTTGAGCATAGTCAAAATTTGCTTTGATCAAACGCTCCACTTGTTGTTCACACAAAGATTCACTCCATTTAACGGCATCTTCAATAGACCTAATAGAAAAATCATCCAACCTATACCCTAACTCTTCAATTTCATCAAAGGATGCATACTTTGAAACAATAGGAATAATTCCGCATTTCATGGCAGCGATAACACTTCCAGGAGCTCCTCCCTCACTTGCTGAGGGAAATAAATAAAAAGTCACATGTTTAGCTATCTGCACAAATTGCTCAGAATTTACATCTAAAAAACCATAAACATGAATATGATTACTATTATTTATTTTTTTTGCATAATACCTATTAACTTCATTATCAATTCCTCCCACAATATGTAGGATACAATCTGTACGTTGAATAAAATAATCTAAAATAAGATCCAGCCCCTTCAATATACTCCCACTTCCCCCCAACCATAGGTATTCATTTCTTTTATAACAACTAAGCTTGTCTTGTATTGACAAATGCCTATAAAAATTTGATGATTGATGTAATGTAGACATCTTGTAAATCAACTTTTCCGGATAAGTCTGTAGCGTATATTTAGACCCTATCTGAAAAATAAAATCAGCCATATCACAAGCACTATGCTCTGCAACCAACCTGTAATATGGAACATTACATTTATGTTTATTGTTAAAATAATCAGTACGATCTTTAATTACCAAATTCTGATGTTTAAAATAAGCTCCGGTAGCATAATAAATCTTAAGTGCATTTGGGTTTTTCTTGGCTTGAATACAAAAATTAGGTTCCAACCCAAATACAATATCATAATAATATTTATCAGAAATCTTTGATGAATTAAACAACTCAACAACAAAATTATATCCCAATTTAGCGAAAACATCACCAATAACAAGTATTTCCCTTTTATTTTGATGTGTATTTAAATATCTTTCATCATCCCTACGATAAAATACGTCAGGAATATAAGATATATATGCCCACTTCTCATTTCCTTTTTTGTAATATACGAAACGTTTTTCTCCAAAGATTTTAGAACGTATAAGATATACAATTTTCTTAAAGCCCCAATTTGTAAATATAGAAAAGAATAATTTCATTTTATATCATTTAGCCCATACGCCTACATCCCTACCATTTAAAATCTTATAGGTCTGAATAGAAATAGTTATAGAAGACAATAAATTAAAAAATAGCATACAAAAGACAACTCCAGTAACTCCCGTTTTAAAATAGTAAACTAGTAAATAACACAATGGAAGCATCAGTAATAACGGCATAATACTCAATACTACCTGCAAATATATCTTTCCAACCCCATTTATGAAGGATATAAAAATACCATTCCAACAACAAACCATTGTAAACAGATACATAAGCAATGACAAGGAGTATGGAATACCCAATTCTATGCCCGTCCAAAAATAATAAAATTTATCTGAGAAGATTAACAGAACAAGTCCCAATAAAACCCAAATAAAAAAAACCAATACCAGTTTTCGAATAACGTTTTTAATCCATATGAAATCTTTTTTAAAATACGCTTCAGTAAAAGCTGACCAAAGAGGTAAACAAACAATATTGTTCAAAATTGTAATTATAGAGAAATATTTATACGAAATATTATAATTTGTAACATCACTTGGTGTAAGATAATATAATATCAAAAAATTACTCAAAGAATAAGTAACTAGTGAAGATATTTGTAACAAGAAAAATTTAACACCTAAATTCATCAATGATTTTATTTTTTCTTTCTTAAAATATTGCAATGAAGGACATAAAAATTTATATCGTGTAAAATAAAAAAATGAGATACTATAAAAAAACATTATAAGTACGGGAAGATAGCACAAGGACACAACCAAAAACTGCAATCTATTATCAAAAAACTCTTTAAAAAAGAAAACGACAATCAGTACAAACAAATTTCCTAGAAATGTCATACTTTCTGTTATATAAGCTTTTTGTATTGAAAAAAAAATAGTAGAAATAATTTGAATAATAAATCTAAAACAAAAGCCAAAACCAAGTAGCGCAATAATCACCTTAACATTCTCAGAAAAATCAACAGGAATCTTCAATATTAAATTCCAATCGAGTAATATATCAAAAACTAAAATAATCAGTAGCATTATCAAAGATATACATATCAATACTGAATAAGTAGTAGATATATACTCTTTTGCACTTCTCATATCTTTATTCACAAAACATTGAGTTAGATTATTTCGTAATCCATTACCTAAACCTATATCAAAAATATTAAACCAACTAATAATTGAATACAAAGTAAGCCAAATACCATAAACGGATGGAGTTACATAATTAATTGTCATGGGAACTAACAAAAAATTGGACAAAATATTCCCTCCCCTTAAAAAAGCAATAAAAGCCACATTTCTAGACAATGCTTTTGTTCTGGACGATGTTGGAGAAATTGAGCTCTTTATAAAAAACATATTAATAATCACTCTTTCTAAGTTTTCTCTTTATATAAGGTATAACACGTATACGAAAAAAGATATCTATATCTCTCCATAAATACCAATAAGGAGAATTAAATTTATGAGCCCTATTAGAATCAATTGAATATAAAAAAGAATAGATTTGTGGAATAGACTGATTCCATCTATTCAAATATTGCTGATAGCTCTCCTTGGCTTGTTTCTTAATTGCTAAAATATTTAACTTCTTTTTACCTAAGCTTTTAAAACTTTTAAACAAAACACCATTATACCCATCTATAATATATTCATTCATTGTAGGTTGATCAGGCGCCATAACACATAAACCTAACCCCATAGCTTCCAAAAAGCTAAGTCCAATACCTTCATATAGCCGTGGTGCAACATAGACATCACAAGTTAATATTGATTCTAGATAATCTTCATGTGTCGCAAACCATTTATTTACATATCTCACATTAATTCCATCAAATACTTTATCTCTATACTCATCAGATAAACTAGCATCAGGTAAATCACGAAATATAATTGTCTTAACACCAATATCCTTTAAAGATCTAAAAAGGCAGTCCACATTTAAAGACAAACTTCTCCTCCAAACAAAAGCTTTTAAACCATCATGTCTAGATCGTTCTTTATTTATTTCCATTTTAGCAATTACAGGTACATACTGTAAATACAACGAATGTACACCCAATCTACAAAATACATTGTATAATTTCTTACTAAAACAGATAAAATGACATTTACGATAAGCATACCACTTTCGATAAGTTAAAGTGCAACAAGCGTCATACATCGGTATCAATAATATATTATCATGATTAATTTTTGAAAGAAAACTTGTAGGAGGCAATATTTGCCAGAACACTAACAAATCAGAATCCTTTATAAAATTATTCTTAAGTAAACTATCTTCCTCCTGCTTTGAAAAATCCCAATAATACACTTCAACATTTCCTAATGTTCTTAGAATATCAAGAAAAAAATTACTACTTTCTGTTTTTTTATGAAAAACATGATCAAAAAAAACTATTTTCATAAATATATAAAAAACATCCAATATTTAAAGAAATAGGTATAAATATAAATACAGTTTTTCATAGAAGATAACCGATTTAACGCTATAAAAATTCAATATTAGATTCTATTACTTTCATACATATATTCTGCCTAATAAAAAAACATTTTTAAAGTAAGACAATAAATACATATAAAAACTCGACACCTCAATCTTTCAAACTAAATTTCACTTCTCTTATCAGTTCCTCATCTCCCGTCTGCTCAAAGCACTCCAGCAGCAACTGACATTTCAATACAGAGGCTGGTAGTTTTTCTAAAACAGTCATTGAACGATCCAATAATTCTTGAATAACCTGTTCATTCTCAGAGGAGAAATTAAACAGCATGGTATCGTAACCTTTGAACAAAGTAACAAGTATTTCAGCCTCTTCTTCGGGAGATTCTCCTTTCTGAAGAAGAAGATCGGCACACAAGTTACGGAGTTCTTGATTTAACGCAGTAAGTTCATTCACATAGACAGGAGTACCGTCCTCGCCATACTCCAAGAGTTTCTTCACTACGGAGGACACAGAATTACACAGAGAATTTTTCATTTTAAAAAGGAATGAATTATGATTCGTCGATTCTTTTCGGTTTTTATTTGTATAGAAGAGTAATAATATCCAATAGAATTATATCTAACGACGTAACGGGGCATTACATATATTGTTATCACCCGTTACATATATTGTTATCGCCATTACATATAATGGTATTTTCTTTACATATATACTTTTTATTTCTCTTTCCGGACGTAGCTAGCCGGAATTGTAACCATAGCGCTACCGAACATATCGATACGTACTAAAATATGATATTTATTATTGTAGCGGACCAATTCTCCCCGCAAGCCTTGTAAATCGCCCTTGGCAACTACTACACGAGTACCTTTGGGAATGGACTCTCCTGTCAGGATCACCTGATCCTGGGAGTAATCGAGCATATAGCGAAAATCAGCCATTTGCGCATCAGGGATACAGGTAGGAGCCCCGGTAGAACGATCACGAAGGAAATCGTATACATTCAGTGTACTTCGGACGGCGGCCATTTCCTGACGGGAGATATGAACGAAAACCATACGGGGCAACAAAAGGCGCTCACGCTCAATGCGTTTTCCTTCACGCTCTATGACACGGTTTTGTACAGGAAGAAAGGTATCTACCTCCTGCAATTGAAAATAATCCCGAACTTTACGTTCTGAGTTAGTTCGTGTCAGTACGACATACCAATGTTTATCGCTATCTGTTGTCTCCAAGACTACGTTCGTAAGAAAAAGTTTCAGTAATGACTAAGGATGAAAATTTGTTAAAAACAGGAATATTCAAAAAACATGCCTTATTTTCAGCAATTTACAAATTAAGTTTTATGATAATCGGGTACAGAAAAAGTATTCGCACCGGATTTGAATACTATCCGATACGTTGAATTATTTTATTTTAAACATATATCGGACATAAAGAAAAGTATATTTGTCCGCCTATATATTTACGGGTGCAAAGGTAAAACCTTCTTTTGAGTCTCCAAAACTTTTCACAGGTTATTTTCATCATAGGAAGTTATATAACTGAATATCAAAGACATAATTTATCTCTTTGCAAATAAGGAAAGCAGCAATATGCATAATACTAATGTGGCTTATAAAAGAATGTGGAAATAAGTGGAGAGGCAGGCTATGGAGAGTCTTAACGGTAACTTGATAAACAGACAACTACGCACATCTTGAACGTAAGAGAAGAATTTTACGACAGAATGCATCCAGAATATAAGCAATTGATTATCAAACAATAATATCTTAATAAGAGAACTGTAGGAAGTTAACATTAACAGTACGTTAATATTAACTTCGTAATTGCAAGATATTAATTCTTTAGAGATACGAAGTTAATAAGCTATTGACAAGGAGGGAAAGCACTTTTACGGGCATTAACATTGTTAACGTATTCGTTGGTAAGAGCGTCCCGGCATTGGTTACAACCGCACAGTCTGCCGATGGCTTACCAGGCACAGTTCTTCTTTTTTCGTCCGGAATATGGCCGTATCGGTAAAACCACTTTTGGAAAGAATCGCCTTCAGTTCATCACAGGAATGAATCTCCATCCCTTCAACAAGTCCCGTCCAAGCCTTATTGGCAGGATCGCTTATCTCACAACAGATAAGAAAAGATCCACCGGGCTTTAACACACGCGCCACTTCCGTAAAAGCATGCTGCAGGTTACCCCAGAAGTAGACAGTCTCGAAAGCAGTGACCGCATCGAACGCATAATCAGGATAGGGAAGTCGGTGGACTCCTCCCTGCTCGATAAAGCAGCGTGTACCGAGATACTTTTTATTTTTTTTACGCGCAAAGGTGACACTCTCCGATGAAATATCTATGCCATATGCTTTCCCTTGCGGGCAACGTTGCAATATCTGTAGCAAATTGGCACCACCACCGCAACCGATATCGAGTACACTCCATTCCGGTTGCCATTGCAAACATGACATTCCCCATTGCGCCAATGATGCATGTCCTGTATTCATCCCCCAAAGTATCATTCTTCCGAAAAAACCTTCAGGCTTCCGGAAATTCTGTAAGATCCTGCTTACAAAGCCTCTCTTATTCATTTGTCTGCTGATTTAATATTTCAGGCAAAAGTACAGTTTCTGCCCAAACAGGCAATACCCAGAAATAGGGAATTTGTTTCCTAAAAGATATTTGCAGGTATGCATCTGCTTCCCGTTAAAATTATGACGAACAGATGCCCGGAGGTGCGATGCTCTTTTCGTTTCCGTTTCATAAATATTACATAAACATTACAACATAACAGATTCATTATCAATATCTATTAATAATAAACATTCATATATTCAGTAACAGGTCTGTAACACTACCCTCCTATTTTTGCACCGGAAAACAACAAGCAGATGTTATGAACAATGTACAGCAAGTAAAAACTTATTCGCAGAGAAAAATTTCTGATTTCCTTTTCATTCTTTGGGCAGGCGGAGCAGCGCTGCTCTCCTATTCATTGGTATATGCACTGAGAAAGCCTTATACAGCAGCCGGATTTGACGGACTTGAAGCGTTTGGAATGGACTACAAAGTGGTAGTTACCATCGCGCAAATATTAGGATATGTACTTTCTAAATTCATCGGAATTAAATTAATCTCCGAATTAAAACGGGAAAACCGGATGAAGTTTATTCTGATCTCCATAATTCTGGCTGAAGCTTCGTTAATATTGTTCGGACTGTTGCCCGCACCTTATAATATAGGAGCCATGTTTCTGAACGGACTTTCACTGGGATGTATGTGGGGAATCATTTTTAGCTTTATCGAGGGAAGACGAATGACGGACATTCTTGCCAGCTTACTCGGAGTCAGTATGGTCATCAGCTCGGGTACCGCCAAGTCGGCCGGTTTGTATGTCATGGACACTTTGAACATCAGCGAATTCTGGATGCCTGCCCTGATAGGCGGAGTTGCCCTTCCTCTACTTGCCTTGTTGGGATATGCACTCAACCGGCTTCCACAGCCAACAGCCGAAGACATTGCCATGAAATCGAAACGGGAAACACTGAACGGCAAGCAACGATGGGAGCTATTTAAGAATTTCATGCCTTTCCTCACTCTGCTCTTTATAGCCAATGTGGTACTGACTATCTTGAGAGATATAAAGGAGGACTTCCTGGTAAAAATTATCGATGTCTCTCAATACTCTTCGTGGATGTTTGCACAGGTAGACAGCGTAGTAACCTTCATTATTCTGATAATTTTCGGATTAATGGTGTTCGTCAGAAGCAACTTGAAAGCACTGTCGATATTACTGGGATTGATCATTGCCAGCATGGTAGTGATGGCAGTCGTTTCGTTTGGTTACGAACAATTGCAGCTGAACGCCATCGCCTGGCTATTCATCCAGAGCCTGTGTCTCTATCTGGCTTTTCTCACTTTCCAGACTATCTTCTTCGACCGTTTTATCGCTTGCTTCAAAATTCGAGGTAACGTGGGTTTCTTCATTGCTATGAATGATTTTCTGGGCTATACGGGAACAGTCATAGTATTGGCTGTCAAAGAATTCTTTTCACCGGACATTAACTGGACAGCTTTCTACAATCTGATGGCAGGATATGTGGGAATAATCTGTTTCGTTGCTTTTGTATGCTCTTTCATCTACCTGCACCAACGCTACCGCAGGGAGAATTACGGAAAGACAGGGGTATTCAGAAAAAAAGAAGAAGAAAAAGAAGTTCCCGATTTCGTATATTAATTGCTATCTTTGTGGGTCAAAAAACTTAAAATGAAAGTTCACCATGAAGATTTTTCCAAGTAGCAGCATCAAGAAACTGGATGCTTACACCATAGAACATGAACCGATTGCATCGATCGACCTGATGGAGCGGGCCGCACAGGCATTGACCAAAGCCATCACCGAACGCTGGGACATCACAACTCCCGTCACGGTATTTGCCGGACCGGGCAACAATGGCGGAGATGCCCTTGCCGTGGCCCGAATGTTGGCGGAAAAGGAATACAAGGTCGAAGCCTATCTGTTTAACCCGAAAGGGGAACTGTCTGCCGACTGCCAGACCAACAAGGAGCTGGTAGAGATGATGGATAATGTGAAGTTCAGCGAAGTAAGCACACAGTTTGTACCTCCTGCCCTGACAATGGATCATCTGGTAGTGGACGGACTTTTTGGTTCGGGACTTAATAAGCCGCTAAGTGGCGGTTTTGCGGCAGTAGTGAAATATATCAATGCATCGCCTGCCACCGTAGTCGCCATCGATATCCCCTCGGGACTGATGGGGGAAGAGAACACATTTAATGTAAAAGCCAATATCATCCGTGCCCAATTGACATTGAGCCTGCAATTGCCGAAACTGGCTTTCCTCTTTGCCGAGAATTCCGAATTCGTAGGCGAATGGAAACTGTTGGATATCAACCTCAGTCGTGAAGCGATTGAAGAAACGGAAAGCAATTATGCCTTATTGGAAGCGGAAGAAATACACGCTCTGATCAAACCCCGTAACACTTTCTCACACAAAGGAAACTTTGGGCATGCTCTGCTGATTGCCGGTTCGTACGGCATGGCAGGCGCGTCGATACTGGCAGCCCGTGCCTGTATGCGTTCGGGTGTAGGCTTACTGACAGTCCATGCACCTATACGCAACAATGATATCCTGCAGATTTCGGTTCCGGAGGCAATTATCGAATCGGATGCCAGCGATACCTACTTTGCCTGCCCTACAGATACGGATGACTATCAGGCTGTAGGAATCGGTCCGGGCATCGGACGCTCGGAAGAGACCGAGGCTGCACTGCTTGAACAACTCAGTGGTTGCCAGACACCTCTGGTACTGGATGCCGATGCACTAAACATATTGGCCAACCACCGCCACGCACTGACCACATTGCCCAAAGGCTCTATTCTGACTCCCCATCCCAAAGAACTGGAACGCATGGTGGGCAAATGCCAGAACTCATACGAACGACTGATGAAGGCCTGTGAACTGGCCCGAACCGCCAAAGTACATATCATATTAAAAGGAGCCTATTCGGCAATTATCACCCCCTCGGGCAAGTGCTATTTCAACTCTACGGGTAATCCGGGTATGGCAACAGCCGGAAGCGGAGATGTATTGACAGGTGTCGTGCTGGCTTTGCTCGCACAGGGATATCCGGCTGAAGAAGCTGCCAAAATCAGTACTTATGTACATGGCCTGGCAGGTGATTTCGCACGCAAAAAGCAAGGCGTTATCAGCATGACGGCAGGAGACATTATCAGTAATCTGCCATTGGCTTGGCGTCTGGTAAGCGAATAAAAGTTAACAACTTATGATTTTCCAAATAACTTCATTAACTTTGTTTTTTAAACCAGTTAAAATAAACCGGAAATGAAAAAGCTAATTATACTGACAGGGCTGTTACTCTCTACCTCGGCTTATGCCCAGACCGAAGTTACAGCGGGAGTTACCCGGGGAAAAGATTACGGTGTAACCTATGCACTTCCTAAAACAGCAATCAATATTGAAGTCAAAGTCAATAAAGTGACATATACTCCGGGAGAATTCAGCAAGTATGCCGACCGTTATCTCCGGTTGACCGATGTGTCGGGTGAGCCTCAGGAATATTGGGAACTGGTCAGCGTCAAAGCAAAATCTGTCGGTATCCCCGATAGCGAACATACCTATTTTGTCAAGCTGAAAGATAAAACTGTAGCTCCGCTAATAGAATTGACCGAAGATGGTATCGTAAAATCAATCAACGTACCGCTATCTCCTAAAAAGTCGGCTCCGATGCAACCCGCCACGACACAGAAAAAGAAGATAAATCCACGTGATTTTCTGACCGAAGAGATTCTGATGGCAGGTTCTACAGCTAAAATGGCGGAGTTGGTTGCCAAAGAGATTTATAACATTCGTGAAAGTAAAAATGCCCTGGTACGCGGACAGGCAGACAACATGCCCAAAGATGGGGAGCAACTGAAGATTATGCTCGCCAACCTGGAAGAGCAAGAGGCTGCCATGACCGAAATGTTCTCGGGTACCTTGAATAAAGACGAAAAGATATTCAACATCCGCCTCACTCCGGATAAGGAAATGGACAACGAAGTAGCTTTCCGCTTTTCGAAGAAGCTGGGCATAGTTGCCAATAACGATCTTGCAGGAGAGCCGGTTTATATCACGCTGAAGAATCTGAAAACCGTCAACGTACCGGAAGACGATGGCAAAAAGAAGGTGGACGGCATTGCCTATAATGTGCCCGGCAAAGCACAAGTAACACTAACGGAGGGGAAAAAGCAATGGTTTAACGGAGAACTTCCTGTCACACAATTCGGTACCATCGAATATCTGGCTCCGGCGCTTTTCAATAAGAAATCGACTGTTCAGGTTACTTTCAACCCGGATACAGGAGGCTTGATCAAGGTAGATAGAGAAGAAGGAGAATAAAACATAATCAAAAACTCCGGCCGATCTTAAATGAAGTGCACCCCAAAAGTTCATGTTTAACTTTTAGGGTGCACTTCATTTTTAAATCAGCCGGAGTCTCTTTATTATATTCCGATAGTATATCGTAATGCAATCAGTTCTCAATCACTAATTTCACAAATCCGTCTTTCTGCAACTGAGTGATATAAGCCGTAATACGTGATTCGTAATTTTCTTCATAATTGAAGTGTTCTGCCAGCTCTTCAATAATCCGGCGTACGGTTCTCTTTCCGTCAATCAACTCCCATACGGCAGTGCCATGATCTTCCAGCCGGACATGAATATCCGCAGACATTCCTTTAGGCAACAAGAATCGCCGCATCCACTCGTATTTAAACCGGGGGAAAGCAATGGTAACGGTACCATCGCTTCCCTTTTCGGCCGTAATATTTTCACTACGGAAAGGAATTACATCCAGAAGATTTATTTTCTCTTTCACGTCTGCCATATACTGTTATTTTTTGATATTTGCTTCCTGCAGTCCGTATCCCTTCTTCTTGTCTTCCGCTTTCAACATTAAAGCTACAATCAGAGCCAAAACACCGAAACAAGCAAAGATAGCCATAGGCAAAGTATAGTCATAAGTCTGCGCTCCATCCACAACAGGACCTTTGCAATAGGTATTCAACACCCATCCGATCAACAGAGGTACCCCCATCAATCCCCAGTTCTGCACCCAGAAAATCAAAGCATAGGCAGTACCCAGTTGTTTCTCCGGAATAATTTTCGGAACAGAAGGCCACATGGCCGAAGGCACCAGTGAAAAAGCAATACCCAGAACAATCATAATCACAGTGGCAAACCACCATACGTTCAGAATGGGAAGCGCAAACAAAGTATGCACACCAATCAGCATGACGGCACCGATAATCATCAACGTCGCTCCCTTACCGATACGGTCATAAAGAGTACCAAACAACGGAGTCAGGAAGATGGTACCTATCGGTAGTAATCCCGGAATATTTCCGGCCAGCTTAGGGTCTACATTATACTTCTGCACCATCAGGTCGGTTGCATATTTAATAAAGGGGAAAACAGCAGAATAGAATAGTACACACAATAAAGCAATCAGCCAGAAGCCTTTATTGGTGACAATCAGCATAACGTCCTTCATACGGAACGGTTCTTCCGGTTCTTCTCCCTGAGCATCTAAAGAAGCGTCAAGTTTCTTATCATAAAAGGTATAAATGAAAAAGGCGATAGTACCGATGCACAGCATGATCAGGCACAACAAAATAGGCATCGGAATATTGGTATGGAAACTGCCGCTTTCATCCGTATAGCCGAAATAATCGGCAATGGGAACGGTAAGCACCATAGCCAAAGTGGTACCGATACGTGCGGTAGCCATCTCGAGTCCCATAGCCAAAGCCATCTCTTTGCCTTTAAACCATTTCACGATAATCTTAGAGACAGTGATACCGGCGATCTCTACGCCGACACCAAAGATAGCGTATCCTAAAGCCGCCAGAAAGACCTGAGTCTTGAAACCCATAATCAAAGCACCTTCAGGGAAAGTAGTAGAGATAGCATAATATTTTAGTCCACAACCCAACACCATCAGTATACAAGCTCCCATACCGGTGAAACGAACTCCCATCTTATCGAGAATAATACCACCGAAAATCAACATGAGCAGGAATACATTGAACCATCCGTAAGCACTGGTAAAGAATCCGTAGTCCAAACTATCCCAGAGGAGCTCTTTCTCGAGCATAGGCTTTAAAGGGGACATTACATCGGTGAGGAAATAGCCGCAAAGCATAGTAAACGCGACCAGAGCGAGCACACTCCAACGAAGTGTTTTGGAGTCACTCAATTTGTTTTTCAATTGTTCTGTCATTGTAATATTTAAACTCAGAAATTAGTAAAAGTGTTATTGCGAACAAAGGTAACTAAATCTGCCTTGTATGCCTAACAAAAAGATGCATTTTACGGCAAAAAATAAGCGAAGCTGCAAGTTTCAGTTTGAAATTGCAGCTTCGCTTATCGTTTCTTAAAAAGAATCTGTTGTTAGTTTGCCGGAGTAGCCGGAGTTTCTGTGGCAGGTGCTTCAACCGGAGCAGCAGCGTCTGTCTTCGGTGCAGTAGTACCTACGGGCAGGTTATAAGGGTTGGTCTGCTCTTCCTGCTGTGCCTGTTCCATAATGACATCTTGTGTTTTAGAAGAAGAAGTCGGAACGACATACGCAGTAGCAATGCTCATCACAACCATAAATGCAGCTAAGCCCCAAGTTGCTTTTTCCAGAAAGTCTGTAGTTTTGCGTACACCCATAATCTGGTTAGATGATGAGAACCCTGAAGCAAGACCACCGCCTTTTGAGTTCTGAATCAACACAATGAAGCACATCAGTATGGCTGCAATAACCATTAAGATAACTAATAATAAGTACATTTTGTTATTTTGATTTAGCGTTAATAATCAATTTCTCTAAAAATCTGATTTGGTCTGCAAAGTAAGCATTTTTTTTTGGATATTTCAAACTTAATTTTTTAATAATTTCAAGTGCCTTGGAATATCGATGCTGTTTGACGTATATTTTGGCCAATGTTTCGGTGAAACAGCTATCATCTTCATCTTCTTCATGATGCGTCTCGCTCTCTTCCTCTTCGGAGATAGCTTTATTTTCATCTGCCGGTTGCAAACGGATAGATGTTTCTTCTTCACTTCTTTCGATAAAGCCGTCAATCAATTCATGACCGCGAAGTTTGGGAGTTTCTTCCAGTTCCGGTGTATCGTCTTCTTGCAGCAAATAGGTGGTATAGTCCGTTGCATAGTCCAGGCTTGTCTGGGCTGAAACCTCTTCGGGCACGGTGGCCAGAAAAGCATCGATCAGGGAAAGCGTACGATCGAGGCTGGGCTCTTCCTCTAAAACTTCTGTTTCGGGAAGTGCGTTCTTTTTCCGAGGTTTCAAAATATATCGTTCACCCTCAATCAGATAAAACAGCTTCCGGCGATCAGCCACATGCAATATGGCTTTACGAAGCTCGGCACCGAAAGAGATATCGTGCAACAAATATAGATTTTTAAGATAGAGTAATCGCAGTGACTGAAAATAAGGATAGCGTGTGACAAGCGTTCGCAACTCGTACAAAGTATCTTTATTCAGCGTTTCCGGATGCTGAATCCATTGTTGTAAGTTAGCAGAAATCATTCTAATTACCAGTTTGCTACTGTTGCGTTAAATATTTGATCTGTAATCTCTTTGGTCATCTCCGCAATCAGTCCGTCCTGAACGGCTGTCAGCAACTCCCTCGAATCATAGACACGGAAGGCCGAGAACTGTTGCTCGAAGTCCTGTTCATGATTCGTATTGTTCACAAAACGAACATTCACTGTGATGGTCAGCTTGGTTTCAGAAGAGTATCCGTCGGCCGAAACAGCCTGGTTATACTGGTTATATCCGGTAATCTCTCCATCAATCTCGAGGTCGGCATTGTTATTCACCAGTTTCAGACGGGTCTGACGAAGGAAAATGTCTTTCAGGTCCTCGTTGAACTTAGTGCCTAACGGTGCATAAACATAGTCCGACTTAATAGGAAAGTCGGCAATAGAGATAGTCTTTACCTTATCGTAATTGATATTACCACCATTAAACTTATAAGAAACAGTACACGAAATTCCTACTACCAGTGTGAAAACCAGCAGTGAAATTCGCATTATCTTTTTATTCCAATCCATATTCTTTTATTTTTCGGTAAAGGGTACGCTCGGATATATTAAGATCCTTTGCCGCGCTTTTTCGCTTGCCATGATGCTTTTCAAGGGCTTTACGTATCATTTCTTTCTCGACTTCATCCAACGAAAGCGACTCTTCCACATACTCTTCGGTATCTTGTATGTCATCGTCATCGGGACAATTGGGCTTGACCGGATGAATGATGGCAGGCACTGAGGGTGTAGGGGCTACTACCGGAGCCGGCGTATAAAACGTACCGACATTGGAGGTTACCGCTCCGCGCTCGGACATGATTTCGTGTACAAGCTTTTTCAGTTCGGTCACATCTTGTCGCATGTCAAAAAGGACCTGATATAAGATTTCACGTTCACTTTCGAAGCTCTTCCCTGTCTTTACACCGAACAGGGCAGGCAATCGCTGCGTACTCTGGGCAGGCAGATAAGATTGCAAGATAGGGGCATTAATCTCACGATTGGTCTCAATTATAGAGATTTGCTCCGTGATATTCTTCAACTGACGCACATTACCCGGCCAGGAATAAGACAGCAAAACCCGTTTGGCATCTTCGGTCAGCTGTATGGCGGGCATACGATACTTCTCTGCAAAGTCACTTGCAAACTTACGGAACAGTAACAGCACATCTTCTCCACGCTCCCGCAAAGGAGGGATCTGGATGGGCACCGTATTGAGACGATAGTATAAATCCTCACGGAAACGTCCCTCTGCAATGGCCTGGGTCAAATTGACATTGGTAGCAGCCACAATGCGGACATCCGTTTTCTGTACTTTGGAGGAGCCTACTTTTATAAACTCCCCACTCTCGAGTACACGAAGCAAACGTGCCTGCGTGGGCAAAGGCAATTCTCCGACTTCATCCAGAAAAATAGTTCCGCCGTCGGCTTCACCAAAATAGCCCTTTCGCTCACCGATGGCTCCCGTAAAAGCCCCTTTTTCATGACCGAACAGTTCCGAATCGATGGTTCCTTCAGGAATAGCACCACAGTTGACAGCAATATACTGTCCATGCTTTCGGCGACTGTATTGGTGAATGATCTGAGGGAAACTTTCCTTACCAACACCACTCTCTCCGGTTATTAGCACGGACAAATCGGTAGGTGCCACCTGTATGGCAACATCTATCGCACGCGTCAAAGCTTCAGTGTTACCAATAATACCGAACCTTAGTTTTACCTGTTGTATTTCCGCTTTTGTCATATTCGCACTAAACTCCCTTCCTGATTAAATATCATCATCTACTGTATCGAGCTTCAGTTTATCACTGTCGTCTCGTTTCTCGTAATACTGTTTACGTAACGGATTGGCATGTGCTTCCTTCTCACGTTGACGGTTACGGAATACGTCGATCGCTACATAAATAGCCTGACGGAATGAATCTTCGCAAGCAACGCCTTTTCCTGCAATATCATAGGCTGTGCCATGCGCGGGAGAAGTGCGTATCACCGGCAAACCCGCCGTGTAGTTCACACCTTCATCCATGGCCAATGCCTTGAAAGGAGCCAATCCCTGATCGTGATACATGGCCAGTACTCCGTCAAAATGGGTGAAATTGCCCGATCCCATAAATCCGTCAGCCGGATAAGGGCCATAGCACAAGATTCCCTTGGCAGCCATTTCCTGAATAGCAGGAGAAATGATTTCCTGTTCTTCTGTACCGAGCAATCCGTCGTCTCCGGCATGCGGATTCAGTGCCAACACTGCGATGCGCGGTGCACCAATCCCGAAATCCTGTTTCAACGACCGGTTGAATATGGCAAGTTTCTCTTGAATCAGTTCCTTGGTTATTGAAGAGGCTATCTCGCGAACCGGAATATGTCCTGTTACCAAAGCTACCCGGAAATCCTCTTTCATCAGGATCATCAGTGATTTTGAACCATTCCCCAGACGTTGTTCGATGTATTCCGTATGTCCGGGAAAAGCAAATCCTTCGGACTGAATCGTATGCTTATTGATAGGAGCCGTCACTATGACATCGATCAAGCCTTCCCTGAACTCCTCTATCGCCTTCTCAAGTGCTCCCAAAGCTGCTTTACCGGCTTCCGGATCGGGTTTTGAGAACTCTACTTTCACCTCGTCATCCGTACAGTTGACCACGCTCAGGCGATTGTGGGCAGCTTCTGCAGCGGTATTGACAATACTGAAGTTAGTAGGCAAATCAAGCGACTTGCGGTGATATGCAGCCACTTTCGGAGAGCCGTAAATGACCGGTGTACAGAGTTCCAACATGACGGGGTCGGCAAACGTTTTTAAAATGACTTCGTATCCTACCCCATTTATGTCTCCCTGAGTGATGCCAATTTTTATTTTGTTATCTTCCATTTTGTTATTTGTTAGTTTTCTCCTCCTGCTCTATGCCCATCGGAATCTGTTCCTGCGCCTTCTCGGTAGGAAGTTGCAAAGTATACAGAGATGCTTCCAATCGGCGCATCAGGTCACGTTTCATTTTATCGGGTGAGTAAATAAATACTTCTGTAGTGATAATACGGTGGCTGGCTTTATCCAGACGGGTGTGCGAAACAAACGGGCCACCCATGAAATCGCCCTTTATGCGCCACAGTCCGCGTGCTTCCATTGTGTAATCTCCATGAATATCAATCGGACGAACCTCTACGGTAGACGAATCAGTCGCCATGTACATACCCTCTTTGGCACCCGGAATATTAGCCTTCATCACTGAATCGCGCTTATGGATAAAGAACTCTTTCGTAAAGGTATCCTTATCTGTATACGGGTAAGAGTAGATTACAAAGTTCTGGTCTCCGGTAGCGGCATTAGTACCTGCCCAGAAAAAGTCTTCTCCTGTCTTCGAACTGCTCAGTTCGGCCGGAAGCCAGATATCACTGTTGAACATGCTACCTACTTTCGTTGAAATATAGTCATTATGATTTTTCTCCAGGAAAGAGATCTGACGGTTCATTTCGGCACGGGTAAAGAAGTCTATAATCGGCTGTTTGTTCTCTTCGACAAACTTCTCAAACGATGCCTCGTCCGGAGCCTGAATAGTCAAAATCATCTGGGGAGATGCATATACATCCTTGGCATACTTGAATTTAGGTTGGGTATAAATGTCCTGTATATCTACGATAATAATGTTGCGCACCAACTTCAGGATGGCATCAAAATCTTTGGGAGAAGTAGACATGATCCTAAACGAACGTTCCGATTGCGGAAGTCCGGGCACATCTGTATCGAGCACATTGTACAAAGCTCTACCGGCAGGACGCTCCCACACAGGCTTCTCAACCACAACGAGGACTTCATAAGCACGTCCGCTGGAAGTTGGAGTAAACACACTCTTCTTGCCGCTTTTACAAGAAAACAACACTACTGCTACAAGAGCCATACTGAGGTAAAACAGGTACTTTTTCATATGCATCAATTTTAATGTTTTCACAAATCTACGAAATGGTCGTATACTTTCATCCAATGTGCTGATAATTTATATTAATTCTTGTTACTCTCCTCCTGTTTAGCCGTCGATAACATCCCGCAAGCGGCAAAAATATCTTCTCCCCGGGAAGCTCGAATGGTAGTGAACAGTCCATGTGAGGTCAGGTAGTCACGAAATGACGTCATAGCCTCCATACCGGCACCCTCGAGGTCTACCCCAGGAATGGCATGAAACCGGATTAAGTTCACCCGGCAGTCAAGCCCACGCAGCAATTTCAACAGCTCCTTAGCATAAATCAGCGAATCATTGACGCCCTTAAAAACAATGTATTCAAACGAAAGTCTGCGCTGTTTACTAAAATCATAGTTTTTTAACAGATCGACCATTTCTTTAATCGAGAAAGCCCTTTCGGCCGGCATCAGCTCAGAACGTTGTGAAGGAAAAGGAGAATGCAGGCTGATAGCCAGATGACATTCGCTTTCTTCAATAAAGCGTTGAAGTCCTTTCCGCAATCCTACAGACGACAAAGTAATACGCTTGGGGCTCCATCCGTATCCATACGAAGCGGTCAGGATATGCAGTGCTTTTAATACTTCATCCAAATTATCGAGAGGCTCGCCCATCCCCATCATCACGACATTAGTCAACTTATCCCGCTCTGGCAATGCTGCGATTTGATTCAAGATCTGATTGGCTGTCAGACTTGCGGTAAATCCTTGTTTACCCGTCATGCAGAACTTACAGTTAATTTTACAGCCTACCTGAGAAGACACGCACAATGTCGCCCGATCCTCGTCCGGAATATACACCGCTTCAACAAAATGATTGTCACTCACCTGATAAAGATACTTCACCGTACCATCTACGGAACGCATCTCATCAACAGGCGCGGATATCCCCAAATCATACTCTCCCTTGAGCAACTCTCTATGCTTCAACGACAGATTGGTCATTTCATCAATAGAAGTCACTTTTTTATCGTATAACCAGGAAGCGATCTGTTTGGCTGCAAAAGCAGGCATCCCCAAATCTTTGGTGACAGATTGCAATTCGGTAAGGGTCATTCCTAAAAGCGGATATTTGGGCATATTTACTACAAATATTTATTTATTCATGCAAATGTAAGGAATAAAAGTCGATTTTAAAAAAGAGAAGGGACAAAAGTTAATAGGAAGAGGGAAAGAGATAGCAAAAAGAAAGGCCGTTCCGTGCGGAACAGCCTTTCGTATATTAAAGCGACGTTATCTAAAAAAACAAATCCGTTTTTAGAAGAACAGGTATCGTTTATCTTTTACATCGCCTTTCAGATAAAGATCGTTCATAAAACGACTTGCCAGACGGGCATGCATGTTTTCCAATGTAGCCTCTTCTGATTGGGCATCGAATGTTTCGTTCAGCTTATCTTTGGCATATACCTGCAACACAAACACACCGCCATTGCCCTTGATAGGAGCGCTCAGCTTATTGATATCCGAAACCGAAGCGTATGCGCCTACCAGCGGCTCACTACTACGCAAAGCGGCTACATAAGCAGGCGCTGCAAATGTTACGTGTTTTACAGAATCACTTACTGCATTGGCCATCGATGTGTACTGGGCAATTGTAGTTGCATTGGCAGCCTTCATGTCGGCCATGATCTTCTCAGCTTTCTTATCACGAATGATTTCAGCTCTCAACTGATCCTGAACCTGGGCCAAAGGACGATAACCTTCTTCGATCACGCTAACCAGACCAACAACCAACATGCGGTCGCTTTCGCCACATTCATATAAGCCGGAAACTTCACCCGGTTTTGCAGCAAAGGCCCATTTCAGTGCTTCTTTAGTCCCTCTGATACCACCGATTCCGTGTTCTGAGCTATACAGATCATTTCTTTCGAGCAATTTATAGCCTGATTCTTCAGCATTGGCCGCAACCTTGTCTACTGTCGGGTTAGCTGCAATAAACTGGCTGAATTCATTATAAGCTTTATTATAAGTTTCTTTGCTGAACTCAACCGCACGCTTGATAACGGCAACTTTATATTTATCTTTCACAGCTTTCTTATCAGTCACCTGCAAAATGATATTGCCTTGTCCCAATGCTACGTTAGAGAGTTCGTTTACTCCCAGATTGTTGATAGTGCTGATAAATTTCAAGTTATCGCCATCAACCTGTGCATTTTCGTAGTTAGCAGACGAAATCCAGTTGGATTCACCTGTTTGTCCGTACTTCTTAGCCAAAGCTGTAAAGTCGGCTCCACCCTTAATAGCAGTATAGATGCTGTCAGCCAAAGCCTTTGTTTTAGCAGCGTCTTCTGTGTAAACCTGAATCTGACGGAACTGTACAGAATCGGCAGCAGCCACTTTAGACAACACCTTGAACGAATTGATAGTATTGTCGCCTGCATTGTAGTAAGGGCCATATACTTGTCCAATCGAAGCTGAATCCATGCGTGCAACTACATCTGACGGGAAAGCTTTCTTGGTATAGTACAAATCAACATACGGATATTCCGATCCGGTAGAACGGATGAAAGTAGTATAATCACCATTGGCAGTAGCCAGTTGGTTTGTATAATCAGTCACTTCTTGCTGGATAGCAGCTCTGTCTTCTGCACTGGCTGTCACCTGTACATCGATGTATTTGATGTTGCGTGTTTCAACATATTGTTTGAACTGTTCTTTCTTCTTGTTATAGAGATCTTTCAGTTCAGACTCTTTCACTGTGATAGTAGAGTCTACAATAGAAGAATAAGGAACAGCAGCCAACAGAACATCCGACTGGTTTACTCTTGCGTCGAATGCATCCTGTGCTTCAACCGGATTAGAGAAAAGAGCTTTAGTCACCAGTGCCTGATATTTTTCCGCCAAACGGCTCTGGATCAGTGTCTTTTCTACAAATGACCAAAGTTTGTGCATTCCTTCATAGTATTCCACATATTGAGACGGCATCTTGGTCTTGTCCATTTTAGAGTAGTCAGCCAAGAATTTCTTCAACATATCTTTATCGAAAGCGCCTGTTTGAGGATTGCGGAACGGAGTCTGCTGCAGCAACGGATTCACACCTTCGTTAATGATTGATTGAATTTCAGCCTTCGAAACAGTAATACCGAGCTTCTTCGCTTCTTTTTCAATCAGTTTATTGTTCACATAGCTACGCCATACTTCGTCTTTCACCTGATTGGTCTGTTCATCATTCAATGAACTCATTCCGCTTGAGAACTTGATAACTTCGGTATATTCTTCTACCATGTTCTGGTAGTCCTGAGCAGAAAGAGTTTCTCCATTGACTTCGCCTACATCATGCGATTGATGTGGCTGGAGAACTTTCCAGGCATCGCCCGCAATGAAAGCAAACAAAGCCAAACCAATAACGATCACCAACAGGGGTCCTTTGGATCTAATGTTTTGTAATGTTGCCATTTTGATTAATACGATTTATTTGTTATTATTATTTTCTTCATCTTTGGTTTTAGCGCACGAAGATACAAAAAATGCTAATATGCATCTATTTATTAGCTAAAAAATTACAGCTATCGATCATTATTCCATTACTTTCAGTCGGACAAGTTCGATTTTCGTTGCTGTAACCTTAATTATCTTAAACTGATATTTACCGACAGAGACCAATTCGTGCAATTTCGGAAAGCTCTGGTATTGATTCAAGATTAATCCTCCCACCGTTAGATAGTCATCGGATTCGGGAAGCTCCAAATTAAAAGTTTCGTTTACTTTTTCTATTTCCAAACGGGCCGAAAGCACGTATTCATGCTCACCGATCTGCTTACAAATATAGGAAGTGTTGTCGTGTTCGTCTTCGATGTCACCGAAAATTTCTTCAACAAGGTCTTCAAGGCTGACAATGCCCGAAGTTCCTCCAAATTCATCCACTACCACGGCAATGGTCTTTTTCTGTTGCATAAACAGCTTCATCAGTTTATGGGCCGCCATCGTTTCAGGCACAATGGGAACTTCTTTCACATGATCGCGCCAATCTTTCGGGCTACGAAACATTTCGGACGAATGAATGTATCCCACCACATTGTCTATATTACCATCATAGACAATTATTTTTGATATACCGGACTCAACAAACCGGCCTTTAAGTTCTTCAAGGGATGTATCCAGCGCAACAGCTACCACTTCTGTCCGTGGAACAATACAGTCGCGTATCTTGACCGCCGAGAAGTCGAGTGCATTCTGAAAGATTTTCACTTCCGTATCCAGAGTTTCCTCACTTTCGGCATTGTCTATACTCGACTGGACAAAGTAATCCAGATCTACCTTACCAAAGGCTTTCGCAGAGGCTTCCTTGTTCACTTTCATCCCAAACAGGCGAAGAAAGAGGTAAGAGACTCCCGACGAAAATTTAGATATAGGATAGAGAACAACATAACAGATGAAAAGAGGAACTGCACAGACATTCAGGGCCAGATTGGGATTGATCTTAAAAAGCGTTTTGGGCAGAAACTCTCCTGTCACCAAGATGATCAGTGTGGAGATCACGGTCTGTACCAATACCATTACAAAATGATTGGTGATCCATCCGGCCAGCAAATTGTCGCCGATAATCTGTGCCATCAATATACCATAGATAACCAGAGCGATGTTATTCCCGACCAGCATGGTCGAAATAAAATCATTGGGATTCCGGAAGAATAGCGAAAGGATACGCGATGATACCCCTCCTTTCCGGTCCATTTCAAAACGAAGTTTGTCTACCGAAACAAAAGCAATCTCCATTCCCGAAAAGAAAGCAGAAAATGCCATCGTAATCAACAGGTAAATAATGATGCTCATAGTTAGTTTACAGAATCTGTTTTTGCCTTTTCGGCATCTTCATCGATATATACTATACCGGATATGTTATGAACAACCGGCTTCATAAACTGATCGTCTGACTCAAAGCCATATCCGGTCATAATCTGATCCGGTTTTTCCATCCGGACAAACTTATCGGTATACACTTTCTTGGTGGCTTCATTCCAATATAACAACTCGGTGGTCACATGATCGCCCTTCAGACTCTTAATATCTACATTTCCAATAAGTTTCCAAAGCCGGTCACGATCATAATAATAAGCCGTATCCGCCTTTATACTCGCATCTATATGAAAGAGTGAATCGAACTGTTCCAGATAAATGCCCTTCTCAAAAGCCCAATACGAGGGTTTCTTCTTATCAAAGATCAACCATTCTTCAGTGTTGACCCGGTAACGTGTGACACCGGAATCGGATATAAGGGTCGTTACCCCCCGTGTATCCATAACAGGCAGTGAATCCCGCTCGGTAATGGCATCGGCCATCGCCTTATTTCTCCCGCCACAGGAAGAAAATAAAAGAAGCATAACAATTGCCCCGAAGACAATTGTTATGCTCAAACTTTTATTTAATAAACTGTTACTTTGTTGTCGCAACATAGATTTATCTGATCGTTGTAGACTCTCCAATCCAACCACCGATAGTGATGCGGTCGCCGGCTTTGTAGCCCAACATAAACAAGTCTTTAGCCTGCGGAGTATAAGCGGAATATCTGCTGATCATTTTGTTAACTTCTTCTGTTACACTCGGATCTACAGATTTAGCTTTCTGCAATTTGTCGATAACAGCAAAATAAGTACACTTGTTCAAAGCCGATTCATCACTCCAGTTAGGACTCATAGCATACAAGTTGGCGATAAGGATATAAGGAGCACCATAGTTTTCATTGAAGCTGATTGCTTTCTGAGCATAAGATCTTGCCTGAGACAATTTCTTGGCAGTAGTCAAAACACTGGCAGCAGCATAAGCCTTTTCTGCTTTCTTTGCATTGTCTGTCTCGAGGTTGATCGCTTCGTCAAAGAACTTCACAGAACCATCGATATCCCCTTTCTTATAGGCCTGATATGCACATCCGGTAGCAGCCTCAGCCGAAGGCTCAATCTTGTATACATAGAATGAAGCCTGCTGATAAGCGTCACTATCCGTACACTTCATCATCTTCATAATGCTGATGACTTTCTTCAAATAATTCAAATCAGTCTGATTCGTTTCTACCTTAGGTCCATAGATACCTTGCAGTGATTCGCAATCGGCAGTACCGCTGTTAATGAACAGAGCTACCAGATTATCTTTGATACCTCCGAAAGCTTTCTTCACACTCTCTTTATCAGCGGCAGCTATAGCATCGTCTGCATATTCGGATGCAGCCAGATAGTCCTGAATAAACTGCTCTTTGTGAGCCGGATCTTCCTTCAGTTTATCGTGAGACATCTGCAAGAAGTAGAACAATGTAGCAGCTGCAGACTCAGCTTTCGCAGCGTCCACCGATTTTTTCAACCAATCATAAGCTTGATTTACATCCACCTTCGGAGCAAATGCAATATAATCGACAGCTTTAATGCCCAGTGCTTCATCTTCCGACGATACTTTTACACCTTTTCCCAAGAATTCCTGAGTATACTTCATACGCAAATCGTGCGTATTCATCAACTCATCAAAATACTTTTTGTATTCTGCAGAGTTTCTGTCTTTGATCTGCCCCAGCAACCCTTTCAGAATTTTATAACCGTCTGTGAAGGTATAGAAACGAAGAGTCGGGCAGTTCTCCAAAACAGCTTTCCACGGAGTATAAGCATCTTTAAAGTTACCAGCTTTCACTGCTTCGTGAGAAATACTACTGTTCGAATTACAATTAGCGTCGTCCTGTGCTACCACAGTTGTTGCTCCCGCCGAAAGAAACAACACAGCCACAAGCGTTTTAATTTTCATTGTATCTAAATTTTAGTTGTTATATAATACCGTCTATTCTCTCTATTATTTAACTTTACGTTTGAAGAACCAGCCTTCATTGAACGTGATTCCAATGCTCAAACGCAATGTATTTTCATCTACCATACCGGCTTTCAGACCATGTACTTTAATATATTGAGCCGAAACGTTGATTAGCGAGCGTGAACCCGGAAGAGGTAATCCCAAACCGGCCGTTACTCCATACTCACGAGAGGCTCTCTCCCCTCCTATTTTATAATAAGGTTCCGAATAATATCCTCCGACGCGGTATTTGATATGCGCCAGATAACTACGCGAGAAACGACTCGGCATATACTCGGCACCCACTGAAATTTTCATCGCATCACAAAAAGCATTCGGCTGATTCATATAGGTCATGTCGCCCCACTTCTGCAAATTAAAATCAGCTCCCACGATCAGACGTTTGTCATACTCGTACGTAAGTCCCACCCCAAAGCTATTGGGCATTCCAAAGGTAGCCACCGTATCGACCGTATTCGTAGTGACGGCCTGCGTGCTGTTGGAGTTCGTAAGCGTCGATCTTTGTACATAAGCTTCGTTATGCAAATCTTTTTTAGGCGAGAACACTACACCTAATGTAACCGCATGCTTCCTACCCAGCTGCTGTGTGTATTGCGCGCCGAAGTCCAGCTTATAATCGCGCACGGACAAATAGTCTACATGCTGAAAAGCAAAAGCGTTGTCATTATAAGGAAAAGTAATACGCGCCTGACGCGTGATCTCCCCCCAAAAGTACGATACGTTGGCGCCGACTGAAAGGTTTTTCAGCACCTTCACTCCCAAACCTACGTAAAGCTGATGCAAGCCTCCGTCTCCGGCAAATGAAGTGACGCTCCGCGCTTCTTCCGATGCAACATCGTTGTTCGCCTTGGCCATATTATAGCCTACACTCGAGTAGGGCAGCAGACCGATACTCATGGCCACGCGCTGGTGTAGACGAAACTGCATCGCTATGTAGTCAAAACTTGAATTTTTCGCATTCAACTTGGTGCCTTCACTACTAAAGTTTGTATTTTGCATCGAAAACCCTCCATCAAAAAGAAAGGTCAACGAATCAATAGCCGTATAAGAAGCAGGATTCAACGGATTGATATGTGATCCATCGCGCAATCCGTAAGCGATCCCTCCCATTGCTTTACTGTTTGCAAATGACTGATCAGCCAACTGACCATAGCCATATCGTGTATAAGGAGAGTTTGTATTATTTTGAGCGATTGCCACTCCAGGTAATAATATCGTGAGCAGAAGCGCACAAAGTGTCTGTTTATATCCTACCATTATTATAGTTTAATATTCTATTTAATCCTTTCAACACTAAAAATCTATCTGCAAAGATGACACTTTTTAATTTCGTATCAAAAGAAAAATCATCTCCGCCCGTTAAAAAAACCAAAAGTTCAGGATATTTATGCTTCATAGCCGTAATATACCCTGCAATTTCGTATTCTATCCCTTTCTTTACACCTGCACGAATAGCAGTTTCAGTATCTTTTCCCATATCCGGCATGCGTCCTTCGGCATGAACCAACGGCAAACGTCCGGTAAATTGATGGAGTGCTTTCAGCCGCATCCAGAGTCCGGGCGAAATATTGCCCCCATGATACTGTCCCAAAGAATCAACAAATTCGTAAGTGATGCAAGTACCCGCATCAATCACCAAAATGTCTTTACCCGGGAACTGATCATGGGCCGCCACCACGGCAGCCATCCGGTCATAACCGAGAGTTTCGGGGGTTTCATACAAGTTTATTACCGGAAGCGGCGTATGGCTGTCTAACCATAAGACGGGGACAGGAAGCTTGTTCAACTGAGCCAGCACACACTCGTTTAAGTCTATAACCGTAGCAACAATTGCTTTCCGAACATCATACTTATTACAAACAGCCTCCAAGGAATCCAGGGACTGATTAGAGTCGTAAACAACTTCTACCATAGAAGTCCGGTCGAAAAGCGCTACTTTGGCTACTGTATTTCCAATATCGATAATTAAGTTCACTTTCTCTCTGTTTGAGGGCGCAAAGATAAGAGATAAAATTTATTCAAATACCGAAATAGCGAATAAAAAAGCAGCGGCATAGAGAGAAAAATAAAAAAAAACGTCCCGACAGCCGATTCGGTAAAACTACTTTCCTCTCCCGAAATCTTCGCTGGAAAAGTGCGGAAAAGGGAGCCGGAAGGCATAAACAAAGACAAGCAGAAAATCCAAAAATCAGCAACGAGTTGTCATTACTGATTAATAAGCATATAGAGACAAAAAAAACAGAATATCCCCCAATAGCCTACAATACAAAACAAAACAGAATATAACAAGAAGAATGGACGGAAGCTCAAAAAACTGTTGCTGCCGCTGACGACAGTCTCCCCAAAACGCACCCCAAGGAAACGCGTCACGAACAAATCGAAGTCCGGCGATCAACAGGACGAAGTCCGGCTATTCACAAACCGCAGCCCGGCAGCCGAAGGCCTGCAGCCCGACGCTCGGGGAAGCACAGCCCTGCGCTCAGGAACAAATTGCCCCGCGATTGACGAAAAGAGACAAATAAATTCATTGAACCGGCCATTTTATTCCCACAAAAGCAGTATCTTTGCCACATGAACTCAAAGTTGCGACATTTACTCCTGATTGTTTTTTCAATCTTCCCGATTCTGACATGGGGAACGGAAAGTCTGTCCACCGCTGATTCCATCCGGATCAGCCTGTTGACATGCGCTCCGGGTGAAGAAATCTATTCGCTCTTCGGGCACACGGCTATCCGTTACGAAGAACCAGCACGAGGCATCGACCGGGTATACAATTATGGCTTGTTCAGTTTCAACACCCCCAACTTCATCCTGCGTTTCGCACTCGGCAAGACCGATTATCAATTGGGGGTGGAAGATTACCGCCGTTTTGCCGCCGAATACGAATACTTCGGACGCAGTGTATGGCAGCAGACGCTCAATCTGACAGTCGAAGAACAACAACAGTTAATCACCCTTCTGGAAGAAAATTACCGCCCGGAAAACCGGATATACCGCTATAACTTTTTCTACGACAACTGTGCTACCCGTCCACGGGACAAGGTGGAAGAGAGCCTGCAAAAAAGCGGTAGCCAATTGCTCTTCAGCAATGCACACACCGAAAATGGCGAAACGAAATCTTATCGGGATATTGTCCATCAATACACGAAAGGACATCCTTGGGCACAATTCGGAATCGATTTCTGCATAGGCAGCCAAGCCGACCACCCCATCAACGATAGACAAATGATGTTCGCTCCGTTTTATCTGATGGATGCTTTTGCCGGAGCACGCATAACCAACACTTCAGACAACAAAGCACTGGTGGCTTCCACCAAAAAAATTATTGACTGTGAACCGGATGTATCCGACTCCGCAGAAAATGATATCTGGAATATGCTAACCCCCATCCGATTGTCCCTTCTCGTGTTTATCGCAATCGGAATGGCTACCGTCTATGGTCTACGCAAGAAAAAGAGTCTTTGGGGACTGGATATCGCAGTGTTTGCGGCAGCGGGTATCGCAGGATGCATCATCGCTTTCCTTGCTCTTTTCTCCAAACACCCCACGGTAGGCTCCAATTACTTGCTATTTGTCTTCCATCCGGGGCATCTGCTCTGCCTCCCTTTCTTTATAAACGATGAACGAAAGCGACGCAAAAGCAGGTATCATCTGCTGAACTGCACAGTTTTAACACTTTTTATAGTGCTTTTTCCGGTAATACCACAAAATTTCGACTTAGCAGTATTACCTTTGGCACTCTGTTTGCTGATACGTTCTGCAAGCAATCTTATTCTGACATACAAAAAAGCTAAATGAAAGGACTATTAACCTCCATACTGACCGTACTTACCTTTACCGGACTGCAAGCCCAGCCACTTCCATCTACCCCGAAATTAGTGGTAGGTCTCACCATAGACCAGTTACGTACGGACTATCTCGAAGCTTTTTCAACACTGTATGGCGACAGGGGATTCAGAAGGCTCTGGAAAGAAGGACGTGTGTTCCGGAATGCCGAATATACTTTCAGCGGCACGGACCGCGCATCAGCCATAGCCGCTATTTATACAGGCACCACTCCTTCGGTCAACGGCATTATCGGCAAACGATGGATGGATGTATCGACACTGCGTACTGTGAGTTGTGTCGACGACCCCGCTTTCATGGGCAATTATACAAACGAAAGCTCTTCGCCTTCCCATCTCCTGACCTCTACGATAGCCGATGAGCTGAAGATAGCCACCCGTAACGAGGGATTGGTATATGCCATCGCTCCATTCCGCGACGCTGCCATTCTTGCAGCAGGACATGCCGGAAATGGCGCATTCTGGCTCAACAACACAACCGGAAAATGGTGTGGAACGACCTATTATAGCGAGTTTCCATGGTGGGTAAGCCAGTATAACGACCGGAATGCCATCGACTTCCGCATTGCCGATATGACATGGACTCCTGTCCATCCGGTACAAAGCTACAGTTTCCTTCCCGAATGGAGAGATGCTGCTTTTAAATACAAATTTGACGACGATCGTGTCAATAAATACAAACGACTGATTACAAGCCCTTTTATCAACGATGAAATCAATACGCTGACAGAAGAACTGCTGGATAAGAGCACAATGGGCAAAGATCATGTCCCCGACATGCTGGCACTGACCTACTATGCAGGCAACTACGCCCATAAGAGCGTACAGGAATGTGCCATGGAGATGCAGGATACATACGTACGACTCGATCGGAGCATCGCCTCTTTATTGGACATCATTGACAAGAAAGTGGGTCTGCAGAATGTTGTTTTCTTTATTACCTCCACCGGATATACCGATACCGAATCACCCGACCTGGGACTCTACCGGGTTCCGACCGGCGAATTTCACCTGAACCGCTGCGCAGCCTTGCTGAACATGTATCTGATGGCTACCTACGGGCAGGGACAGTATGTGGAAGCATACTACGATCAGCAGATTTATCTGAATCACAAACTGATCGAAGAAAAACAACTGAATCTGGCGGATATACAGGAAAAAGCCGCCGAATTTCTGATCCAGTTCAGCGGAGTGAATGAAGTATACTCCGGCAAACGCCTGTTATTGGGGTCCTGGACACCGGACATCTCGATGATACGCAACAGTTTCCACCGTAAACGCTCGGGCGACCTGCTGATCGATGTATTGCCGGGCTGGAGCATCGTTAACGAAAATACATCCGACCATAAGGTGGTGCGGAAAGCGCATATTCCGTCTCCCCTTATTTTTATGGGCAGCGGCGTAAAACCAGCCGTAATCAACACGCCCGTAACCATTGACCACATAGCTCCCACCGTAGCTCACATATTGAGAATACGATCTCCCAATGCCTGTTCGGCAACTCCGATTACCGACATCCGGTAATACTTTCCGCACAAAAAACAAGGTGCAAAGCGCAAATAAATCAGCATTTTAATGTAACTTTGCGCAATTAAATCAATTTAGTAAATAATAAACATAAATAATAGATAATGGGATTTAATGAATTTTTAAGCTCGATTTTCGGAAACAAATCCACACGAGACATGAAAGAAATCCAACCCTGGGTAGACAAGATCAAAGCCGCTTACCCGGAGGTTGCTAAGCTTGACAATGACGGCCTCCGTGCAAAAACAGAGGAACTTAAAGAATACATCCGTAACTCGGCAAGTAAAGAACGCGCCAAGGCCGATGAACTCAGAGCCGGCATCGAAAATGTAGAGCTGGAAGACCGCGAAGAGGTATTTGCTCAGATCGACAAAATCGAAAAAGAAATATTGGAAATATATGAAAAAGCACTCGATGAAGTATTACCGGTTGCTTTCTCTATTGTAAAAGAATCGGCCAAGCGTTTCTCTGAAAACGAAGAAATAGTGGTGACGGCCACTGACTTTGACCGCACATTGGCAGCAACTAAGGACTTTGTCCGCATCGAAGGTGACAAAGCCATCTGGCAAAACCATTGGAACGCCGGCGGCAACGACACGGTGTGGAACATGGTTCACTATGACGTACAGTTGTTCGGTGGCGTGGTACTGCACAAAGGTAAAATTGCCGAAATGGCAACAGGTGAAGGTAAAACCTTGGTGGCTACCCTCCCCGTATTCCTGAATGCACTGACCGGAAACGGCGTACACGTAGTAACCGTGAACGACTACTTGGCAAAACGTGACTCCGAATGGATGGGACCGCTTTACATGTTCCACGGACTCAGCGTAGACTGCATCGACCGTCATCAGCCTAATTCCGACGCACGCCGCCAGGCCTATCTGGCAGATATCACATTCGGAACGAACAATGAATTCGGTTTCGACTACTTGCGTGATAACATGGCCATCAGCCCGAAGGACCTGGTACAGCGCCAGCACAATTATGCTATCGTCGACGAGGTGGACTCAGTATTGATCGATGATGCCCGTACTCCGTTGATTATCTCTGGTCCGGTGCCTAAAGGCGAAGACCAACTTTTTGATCAACTCCGCCCATTGGTAGAGCGACTCGTGGAAGCACAAAAAGTATTAGCAACCAAATACCTCTCAGAAGCCAAGAAACTTATCAACTCGGACGATAAGAAAGAGGTGGAAGAAGGATTCCTTGCGTTGTTCCGCAGCCACAAGGCACTGCCTAAAAACAAGGCGTTGATTAAATTCCTCAGTGAACAGGGTATCAAAGCCGGTATGCTGAAGACGGAAGAGGTCTATATGGAACAAAACAACAAGCGCATGCACGAAGCAACAGATCCATTGTACTTCGTTATTGATGAAAAGCTGAACAGCGTAGACCTGACAGACAAAGGTGTTGATCTGATCACAGGCAACTCGGAAGATCCGACTCTATTCGTTTTGCCGGACATTGCCGCCCAACTTTCCGAACTGGAAAATGAACATGGATTGAGCGACGAACAAAAGCTTGAAAAGAAAGATGCCTTATTGACCAATTATGCTATCAAGTCAGAACGCGTACACACCATCAACCAGTTGTTGAAGGCATATACCATGTTTGAGAAAGACGATGAATATGTAGTGATCGACGGACAGGTGAAGATTGTTGACGAGCAGACAGGACGTATCATGGAAGGCCGCCGTTACTCGGACGGACTGCACCAGGCCATCGAAGCCAAAGAAGGTGTGAAAGTGGAAGCTGCCACACAGACATTTGCTACCATCACGCTGCAGAACTACTTCCGCATGTACCACAAACTCTCGGGTATGACCGGTACGGCCGAAACAGAAGCCGGTGAGTTGTGGGACATCTACAAACTGGATGTAGTAGTGATTCCGACCAACCGCCCGATAGCCCGTAAGGATATGAATGACCGCGTTTACAAGACGAAACGTGAAAAATATAAAGCCGTAATCGAAGAGATTGAACAGTTGGTTCAAGCAGGACGCCCGGTATTGGTGGGTACTACTTCGGTAGAAATTTCCGAAATGCTGAGCAAAATGCTGACAATGCGCAAGATAGAACACAACGTGCTGAATGCGAAACTCCACCAGAAGGAAGCAGACATTGTTGCCAAGGCCGGTTTGAGCGGTACGGTTACTATTGCTACCAACATGGCGGGCCGTGGAACGGACATCAAGCTGAGCCCTGAAGTAAAAGCGGCAGGCGGTCTGGCAATCATCGGTACCGAACGTCACGAGTCACGTCGTGTAGACCGTCAGTTGCGTGGCCGTGCAGGACGTCAGGGTGACCCGGGTTCATCTGTATTCTTCGTTTCACTGGAAGATGACCTGATGCGTCTCTTCTCTTCTGACCGCATCGCCAGCGTGATGGATAAACTGGGATTCCAGGAAGGTGAAATGATCGAACATAAAATGATTTCAAACTCCATCGAACGTGCACAGAAGAAAGTAGAAGAAAACAACTTCGGTATCCGTAAACGTCTGTTGGAATATGACGATGTGATGAACAAACAGCGTACGGTGGTTTACACCAAACGCCGCCACGCCCTTATGGGTGAGCGTATCGGAATGGATATCGTCAATATGATCTGGGACCGTTGCGCGGCCGCAATCGAAAACAATGCAGACTACGAAGAATGTAAACTGGACTTGCTCCAAACACTCGCAATGGAGGCTCCTTTCACAGAAGAGGAGTTCCGCAACGAGAAAAAGGGCAAGCTGGCAGACAAAACATTCGATGTGGCAATGGCTAACTTCAAGCGCAAGACAGAACGTCTGGCACAAATAGCCAACCCTGTCATCAAACAGGTGTACGAGAATCAAGGGCATATGTACGAAAACATCCTGATTCCGATTACAGACGGAAAACGCATGTACAACATCTCTTGCAACCTGAAAGCGGCTTACGAAAGTGAATCGAAAGAAGTAGTGAAATCATTTGAAAAATCAATTCTTCTTCATGTCATTGACGAATCCTGGAAAGAAAATTTACGCGAACTGGATGAACTGAAACACTCGGTGCAGAACGCAAGTTATGAACAGAAAGACCCGCTGTTGATCTACAAACTGGAATCTGTGACTCTGTTTGACAACATGGTAAACAAGATCAATAACCAGACAGTGTCTATCCTGATGCGCGGCCAGATTCCCGTAGCCGAGCCTACAGAGGAACAGCAAGAAGCAGCAAGACGCGTAGAAGTACGTCAGGCAGCTCCTGAGCAACGCCAGGACATGAGCAAATATCGCGAACAAAAACAAGACCTGAATGATCCGAATCAGCAGGCCGCTGCCCAGCAGGATACTCGCGAAGCCGTAAAACGCGAACCGATCCGCGCTGAAAAGACAGTGGGGCGCAATGATCCTTGTCCGTGCGGAAGTGGAAAGAAGTACAAAAACTGCCACGGACGGAACAGTTAAGTAACAAAGAACTTACAACTCCTTAATAAAAGCCTCGAACGGTTAAAAACTGTTCGAGGCTTTTCTATATTCAACCAAAATCGTATTTTTGTTCTTTTAGAAAAGTAAAAAAACAGGCTATGACAAAATATCCGTATATACTGTTCGTATTGTTCCTCGCGTCTTTCAGTTCCTGCCAGACTGTTGAGCAACTTTCCATCGATTATATGCTCCCCGCAGAGATCAGTTTTCCTAACGAACTGAAACGAGTGGCAGTCGTAAACAATGTGAGCGACACTCCGGATAACACCTTACCACCCAAGGATAATACAATAAAAAATAAGAATGAACTCAGCCGTGCAGTAGCCTATCACGAGGGACAACCCGCACTCACTACCGAAGCATTGGCCAAAGCTATTGCCGAACAGAACTATTTCAATGAAGTCGTAATCTGCGATTCGGCCCTGCGTGCACGTGATTTCACACCCCGTGAATCGACTCTCAGCCAAGAGGAAGTTCAGACCTTGGCACAGTTTCTGGACGTGGATTGCATCATCTCACTGGAAAACCTGCAGATGAAATCGACACGGGTTCTCAGTTACATCCCCGAATGGAACACTTATTACGGCACATTGGATACGAAGGTTTACCCAACGCTGAAAATCTATCTGCCGGGACGAAAAAGCCCGATGGTAACCATCAATACCCATGACAGTATTTTTTGGGAAGAATATGGAAATACCGAAGGGTTTGTCCGCTCACGCCTGCCGGATGAAAGACAAATGATACGCGAAGCTTCTGAATTTGCCGGTTCCGTGCCGGTAAACAGAATATTACCTTATTGGAAAACGGCCAATCGATATTATTTCATCAATGGCTCTGTAGCTATGCGCGATGCTGCCGTTTATGTGAAAGAAAACGAATGGGAAAAAGCATCCAAACTGTGGGAACAGGCTTTTAAAGCAGCCAAGAACGACAAAAAGAAAATGCGTGCAGCCTTCAACCTGGCTCTATATTACGAGATGAAAGACAGTGTGGAAGAAGCACACAAATGGGCTGTCACTGCACAGGAACTGGCCCGTAAAATAGACAAAATCGACACGTTGAAGAGAAACGATATAGACTTGAGCGAAATCCCCAACTACTACCTGACCAGCCTTTATGTGAATGAATTAAAGGAAAGGAGCAACGGATTGGGCAAATTAAAAGGCCAAATGAGTAGATTTAATGAGGATTTTTAAAGAAATCATGCAAGGGTTCTTATTTTTTTTATACCTTTGAGCTAAATAAAAAGAGCTAAAAGATATGAAACTTAGTCAGCAATCACAAGCCATTATCGAATCTGCGATTCAAAAAGCAATCAACAAATATACCTGTGGATGCGAACAGACCATCGTCACAGATATCCATATTCAACCGAATCAGAATTCCGGTGAACTCTTTATCTATGACGATGAAGATGAAGAACTATCCAGTGTAACCATCGATGAATGGACAGCCTACGAAGGGGACGACTTTTACGAAGATGCTGAAAGAATTTTCCGTACCGTGCTTTGCCGCATGAAAGAGAACGGGAGCTTCGATAAGTTAACCATCCTCAAACCCTACTCCTTTGTGTTGGTAGATGAAGACAAAGAGACGATCTCAGAGCTTCTGCTTGTAGATGACGACACACTGTTGGTGAACGATGAACTATTGAAGGGACTGGACAAAGAATTGGACGACTTCCTGAAAGACCTGTTGGAGAAATAATCCTCTTTTTTTCATTATATAGTAAAAGAGGCCATCCGAATGATTCGGATAGCCTCTTTTTGATATACAGTTTGTATAATCAAAATCTCGTCACTTTGTCGGAGTGAGCTTTCAGATACTCAAAACGATTGATCAGTTCACCCAACTTTTTAGGATACTTCTCGGCCAGATTCTTTTGTTGACCGATGTCTGACTTCAAATTATACAACTTATAACCGTAACCCAAACCGATGAAGTCACCGTCTTCCTTGCTATAAGGATTGTAATATGGAGGAATCAGCGCCCAATCTCCCTGACGATAGGCATAATTGAACATTCCCTCAATAACCAACTCTTTACGCCCTTTTTTACTCTTGCCCAGAAAAGCATCGAGTGTGTTTTCGCTATCTACCTTGTCCGGATAAGTCTGTCCCAAAAGAGAAGCAAACGAGGCCAATAGGTCCATCTGACAGACAAATACATCTGACACCTGAGGCTTCACCTTTGCAGGCCAACGAAGCATGAACGGTATACGGGTACCACCGTCGAACATACTTGTTTTACCCCCTCTCAACGGACCGGCTATTTTGTGATCACCCACCAACTCTACCGCATCATCTTGATAACCATCATCGAGCACCGGACCATTGTCACTCGTCAGAATCACAATGGTATTCTCCGCCAATCCCAACTTATCCAACTCTTTCAGGAACTGATCAACACACCAGTCTGCCTCCAGAATCACATCACCACGGGGTCCCATGCCTGACTTTCCTACAAAACGTTCATTGGGAACACGAGGTACATGCGGTTGGTGAAGTCCGTAATAAAGGAAGAAAGGCTTGTCTTTATTGTCATCTACAAACTGCCTGGCCTTGTCCAGGAATAATCCTGCCATTTCTTCATCTTTCCATTGTGCAGCCTTCCCACCTTTCTGGAAACCAATGCGGGGAACTCCATTCACAATAGAGCCTGCATGTCCCACACTGGGATGCATGCGCAACAATTCGGGGTTCTCTTTACCGGTAGGTTCACCGGGGAAGTTTTTCCGGTAATCCACATAAAGAGGGTCATTCGGATCCAATCCGACAACTCTTCCATTTTCCAGAAAGACGCAAGGAACGCGATCATTGGTTGCTGCCTGAATAAACGAATAGTCGTAACCGATCTCAGCGGCTCCGGGATGCACCTCCTTATTCCAGTCCACATGCCCATCTCCTAGGCCGATGTGCCATTTACCGACAGAACCGGTAGTATATCCCGCCTGCTTCATAAGTTTAGGCAACGTTATTTTTTGAGTATCGATAATCAATGCGGCGTTACCCGGTAAGATTTTAGCATCCACATTGCTCCAGGGATATTTCCCGGTCATCACCGAATAGCGGCTGGGGGTAGATGTGGCCGCAGTACAAAATCCCTGCGTAAACCGAATACCTTCGTTGGCTATACGATCCATACCCGGAGTTTGAATCCGGTGTGCGCCATAACAACTTAAATCTCCGTATCCCAAGTCATCGGCGACAATCAGGATGATGTTGGGTTGTTTCTCTGTTTGTTCCTGGGCAGGCTGAGGTACGGCCAAGGCACTTACCGGCAAAGACACCCCTGCCACTAATCCCAATGTGCAGTTCAGTAATTTCATTCGTTCGTTTGTCATATCAATTTTGTTCATGAGTAATTTCCAATAAGGTCTGTCAGATCCGGATACAAAGATAGCCAACAATCTTATTCAGATACGAAAATAGTGAGATTAAATCGAAATGATATCCCTTAAAAAACGAGAGTGTGCCTCACGAGACACACCCTCTTCAATACCTCAGCGGCTATTTTGTTTAGGGCTTCAGGTTTTTCATCCGGACATGTCTCAATATATTCTGGAGTTCAAAAACCAGATCCGGATGGAGAGAAGCTACATTTTTCTGTTCTGCCACATCGTCTACCACGTGATATAACTGCGGTGTACTCAGATTTCCGGTTTCTATCTTCGGTCCCCAGGTAATCATGGCCGGTCCGTCATTGGGCTCAATGTACTTCCAGTCCTTGGTGCGGACTGATAATGTATGATTGGAAGCCTGCTCTATCACCCAGGAACGGTCGGACTGGTTTTTGCCCAACCAAGTATCGAGGTAGTTAAAGCTATCGGGTGCCGCTCCCTTCGGCAGCCCGGCTCCTACCAATGAAGCCAAAGAGGCAAACCAGTCGATCTGCGAGACCAAAGCGTTGGAAACCTGTGATGAAGCAGCTCCCTTCGGCCATCTTACAATGGCAGGAATACGAGTTCCCCCTTCAAAAGCACTGTACTTATTACCACGCAACGGTCCTGCGGGACTATGACCGTTCAGCAATTCTTCCGCACGATCCCGATAGCCGTCATCGACAACCGGACCATTGTCACTGGACAGAATAATTAGCGTATTTTCTGACAGTCCCAGTTTATCAAGGGTTTCCATGATCTGGCCTACACTCCAGTCGAACTGCACGATGGCATCTCCACGCAATCCCATCGGGTTCTTTCCACGAAAACGGTCGTGCGGGAAACGGGGAACATGTACATCGTTTGTAGCAAAATACATAAAGAAAGGTTCGTCTTTATGCTCACGGATAAAGCCGATGGCATGTGAAGTGATTGAATCGGCAATATTTTCATCTTTCCACAAAGCCTTGCCGCCCCCTTTCATATATCCGATACGGCCGATACCATTGACGATGGCCATGTCGTGTCCATGGCTCGATTTCAGATTGAACAGCAATTCCGGGTGATCTTTTCCCAACGGTTCCCCCTCGATCGGCTTACGATAGCTGACTTCAATCGGAGCAGAAGGGTCATAATTGGCCACTTTACCATTTTCTATAAAGACACACGGAACACGATCGGCTGTTGCAGCCATTATATAAGAATAATCAAAACCTATATCTCCTAAAGCAGTCGGCAGAGGAGCATTCCAATCCTGTTCTCCATCCTTATCGCCCAACCCCAAATGCCATTTGCCGATGGCCGCCGTAGCGTAACCGGCATTCTTAAACATATCAGCCATCGTATAGCGTTCGGGACGGATAATCATCCCTGCATTGCCTGCTGCAATATCAGTGCCCGGACGACGCCAGGCATATTCTCCGGTAAGCATAGAGTAACGCGAAGGAGTACTGGTAGCAGCCGTAGCATGCGCATTGTTAAAGCGAATACCTTCAGCTGCCAAACGGTTTACATTCGGAGTCTGCACATTCTTTGCACCATAACACTCCAAGTCGCCATAACCGAGGTCGTCGGCATAGATAAACACGACATTAGGAAGTTGCCGATCATTGATTTTTTGCTTGGCTTTTCCTCCCTTCTGACCGGTAGCAGCCATCAGGCATGCTACCGGAGAGAGACAAGCCAATAATACATATTGTCTCATTTTTTAAACTATTAAATTAGTCACGTAAATTCGGGTTAATATTTTGCTCGGACTGAGGGATCGGCCATGTATAATCCGTCGGATTACGGAAAGCACGTTTGCCCACATACCAGCGGTAGTTTCCTGTCGGGTCAACCTCTTTGGTCGTAGTCGCATACTGAGTCGAACCCGGGTAAGGCGCACCCCAAATTTTCTGGGACAATACTTCGTGTGCAATTCCCCATCTAATGATATCCCAGTAACGGATACCTTCCATAGCCAACTCGATGCGGCGTTCGTGACGCACGATTTCACGAAGCTTCGCAGGAGTTACCTCGGTTACCGGAGGCATGTTCACACTTGCACGTCCTCTCACTGCATTGATAGTCTCGTCCAATATTCCTTGAGTGATCGTTTGATTATCTTCAACCAGGCATTCCAGATAGCCCAACAACACTTCGGCATAACGAATAACCGGAGTCAGTCCGTTTGCGCTCTGTACATCGTTTATAGGTGTCGATTCTTCAAAATATTTCCTCATCATAAAGCCAGTTCTGGAAGCCTCGCTCGTATAATCGAGCTTCTCCTTCTTGGCTGCACTGTAGTCAGGACTCATCTTATACTCTGTACCCATAAAGATGGCACCGTTATAGTAAATTGTATAATCCAGACGCGGATCGCGATCCTTTCCTAAATTAGACGGGTCATATCTCGGATCATCATAGCTGAAAGGAGTTCCATCCTTAAATTCATACGATTCGTATAAATCAGCAGCCGGATTGACCAGGCTCCATCCCCCGTCTTTAGCAGAAAGTGCATGCTGCGGCAGACCGGTACCCAGATAGTTTTCCAAATACTGGATGTAGAAAATATTCTCCTTGTTCGAAGTTCCGGTAGAAGGATAAAACAGCTCCTGATAGTTGGCGTTTATCGCATTATCTCCCAATTCCATAATATCGTGGAAAGCCTTTGCTCCACTTTTCCAGTCTTTCTGCAACATGCAGGTACGTCCGAGAAAAGCAAGAGCGGCCTGCTTACAAGCACGTCCGGCTTCTCCCGCCGGAATGGCAGAGAAACGAGGTAAATCGGCCGCAGCTGCTGTAAATTCGGTTACACACCATTTCAGGATATCGGCCTGTGAGGTCTTTGTCACATTGTTGGCTTCTTCACCCGTCAGCACATTCTCTACCAAAGGAACATTTTTGAAATAGCTGGCAAGGTAAAAATACTGTGTCGCACGCAGGAAACGGGCTTCCGCAATCATCCGTGTTTTCTTTTCCGATTCCGAGCTATTCTGGATACCGACCAAGAAACGGTTACAATAACCGATCCGCTTATAAGACGTCTCCCAATACCTTTTAATAAAAGCATTGTCCGCAGTCAGGTTTCCACTCGAAATCTTAAAGAAAGGATTGTTCTCTCCCCGACGGTCAAAAGCGTTATCCGAAAGATGCTCCATCATAATCATTCCGTGATAGGACCACCAATCCGAAGGGTTATACTCTACGCCGTCTGTCAGGCTTCCTCTATACAGAGAAGTCAATGCCAATTCCGCATTCGATTCGCTATTCCAAAAAGTCTCTTCGGACAAGTCTGTCAGTGGATAGCGCTCTAAATCACAAGCTTGAAACAGTCCTGCCGCCAATGCCAATGCTACTATATATTTTAAACTCTTCATCTTACATCAAAATTTTAAGGTTAAACCAAATGTATAAGTTGACAGAATAGGATAATAACTACCGTCTGTATTAATTTCCGGATCCCAGCCTTTACGATATCCGCTGATGGAGAATGGATTATCAAGTGATATATAAAAACGAAGGTTGGAAGAACCGAACTTCTGAGTTATACGTTTGGGCAATGTATATCCTAACTGGATATTTCTCACTTTGAGATAAGAGGCATCCAAAATCCAGAAGTCAGAGCCCAGCGTATTGTTGCTACCTGCATTCGACATCACTTCGAGACGAGGATATTTAGGATATCGGTTCGACTGATTATTCGTCCAGGTTTCTTCTGCCTGCCATTTCTGAATATTGCCTTCCTGGAAGAAAGCATAACCGGCATAATTGGTCAACTGGCCTTTTACCTTGGCCACTCCCTGAAGCAATATATTGAAATCAAATCCCTTATACTCCGCACCCAGTCCTAAGCCAAACGTATACTGAGGTATCTTTGATCCTAAATAAGTTTTATCGGATTCGTCCACCTTTCCGTCACCGGAGATGTCCACATAGCGTAAATCACCGGCTTTGGAGTTAGGAGCAATCTTGCTCTGATCGTGCCATTCTTTTACTTCGTCATCGGTCAGAAATACGCCATCCGTCTTATAGCCATAAAACATATTCATCGGATAACCCAGGAACAGGTCGCTACCGTTACCTATCATTCCGCTTTTCTGTTCCACATCTCCTACACCCAGGCTGATCACCTTGTTTTTAATTATCGAGAAGTTTCCATTCACATGATAACTAAACTCACCAATCTTGTTCTGATGACCGATCTCAAACTCCCATCCTTTGTTCTCAAGGCTTCCTGTATTGACCTGCGAAAGTCCCAGACCAAAGATAGAAGAGTAACTTGCACTCGGTTTATAGAGAATATCTGTCGTTTTACGATAGAAGTAAGCAGCGTTGAATGTCAATTTATTGTTCCAGAAAGCTGTTTCAATACCGACATCGGTGGTACGGGTCTTTTCCCATTTCAGTGTAGGATCGACATAAGTGGTCACTGCGGCTCCTTGTGTATACACACCTCCGAATACATAGTTCATCGCCTTTCCAAGTGCGTAAGTGGACTGATAAGGATAGTTACCGATATTATTGTTACCCAAGATACCGTATGATGCTTTCAGTTTCAAGTTATCAATAAAACTCAGTGACTCTGCTTCTTTGAAGAACTGTTCTTCCGACAGACGCCATCCTACAGCAACAGATGGGAAGAAACCGAATTTATTATCTGTCGGGAAACGGGAAGAACCATCATAACGCATAGTGGTTTCAAACAGGTAGCGTTGGTCATAGTTATAGGTCAAACGTCCGAAGACAGACATAATAGCCCAATCGTAACCTCCGCCGGAGTTAGTCTGGCCATCGGCTCCTCCTGCATTCAGATAAGGAACTTCATCCGAAGGAAAGTTCAAGCGGCTTCCCCCTACAGTTCTCTGTGATTCGTCTTCCCAAGTATAACCGACCAACACAGACAAATCATTTTTGCTGAACTTCACGTTATAGTCGGCCAATGCCTGGAATGTCTTATAGACCGTTTTGTACATGGTATCCGACAGAGAAGAAGGTCCCAGCTTCTTGCCGCCCGTAATCTCCATTGCCGAACGATAGTGACGAATCTGCTGACCGGTATAGTTATATCCTCCGATAGCTTTCAGCGTTAAGCCTTTCACAGGTGTGAATGCCAACTCAACATTAGAACGGAACTTATCGAAGTTTTCATCATAAAAAGAGCCGCTGTCCAGCCATGCCAATGGTGTTCCGAGTACCTTCGGTCCTAAGCCGTAAGATCCGTCTTCCAATTTAGTTGCCCATAATCCGGGAAAACGAAGTGCATTACTTGAGAAAGCTTTAAATCCGGCAGAGTCCATTCCACCCGGAGTAGAAGGTTCGCTCCGTTTAGAAACGACTCCACCCAAACGGGTAGTCAGTGTCAGGTTTTTAGCCAACTCTGTAGTCAGATTCACTCTGCCGTTGTAACGGTCGTAGTGATTGTGTTCCATCAGACCATTCTGTTTTACATAGCCGAAAGAAACCATATACTGTGTCTTATCATTTCCTCCGTTCACGGTCAGTTCATGACCGGTTTGCAGTCCTTTGTTGCCCAGAAGTTTATCCAGATAATGTTCATTAGGATAATTATACGGATCTGATCCATCCTTATACTTCTGAATCTCCTCCGCCGAATAGACTTCCTTACCCATAGCCTTATTATATAATTCCGCATATTCCCAGGAATCGCACATTTCCGGTAGTTCGGTAGCTTGATTGAAGCCTACATATCCGTTATAACTTACGGTAACTTTACCTTTCTGGCCACCTTTTGTTTTTACCAGTACAACCCCATTCGCAGCACGCGAACCATAAATGGCGGCCGACGAGGCATCTTTCAATATAGAGATACTTTCAATATCTGCCGGGTTCAAATCATTCAGACTACCGGGAAGTCCATCGACCAGTACCAAAGGATCGGGAGTCGCTCCGAAAGAGCCTACACCACGTACCCGAATCGTACCCTGGTCTTGTCCCGGATTACCGCTCGACTGTGTGATCGTCACTCCGGAGAGTTGTCCGGTCAGCATATTCGAAACACTGGGTGCAGTTCTGGATTCAAGTTTTTTGCTATCCACAGCAGCAATTGAACCAATCACGTTCACCTTCTTCTGTGAACCGTAACCTACCACAACAACTTCTTCCAAAGCCTGGGCATCTTCTTTCATTGTCACATTCAATGGTTTTCCTGCAATGACCTTCAGTTCCTGAGGCTGGTATCCGATGTAGGAAATCTCAATCACTGCCTTATCTGAACTGACCGATAGAGAGAAATCACCCTGCAAATTGGTAACCGTACCATTGGTGGTCCCTTTCTCAACGATACTGGCACCAATCACCGGTTCTCCGTTGACATCGACTACTTTTCCCGAGATTTTCACCGCTTGTTGTTGCTTCGATGTCATTTCAGTAGACAAAATAATCTTTTTGTCCAAAACGGAGTATTTCACGTCAGTCCCTTCAAAGATTTTATCCAGTACTTTAAATATATTACTTTTATCAACCGAAACAGAAACAACTCTTTTCAGATTGACATGTTTGTTATTAAAGAAAAAGCCAAAGCCCGATTGCTTTTCTATTTCTTTCAGAACTTTCTCTACAGTTTGATTCTGTGCATCAATACTGATTTCCACCTTTTGTGCGAAGCTGTCTGTTGCATGCACAAAACTCATAGAGCAAATTAGGAATAGGATGAATAGTCGCATAGTTCTTGGAATTTTTTTCGAGGTCAGCCAAAGCGAAGACTTTACCACCCGTAACAATTGGATGCTAAAATAATTTTGCATAATTTTGTATTGACTTAAAGTTAAAAAATAGTTTATCTCAGCTTGTCGCCAAACAAGCTCACAAGGTTTACTCTTTTACGTATGGATTAGATACGCCAATATCTTTCCATACGTTTTTGGCATTTTAAGGAGGTTTGTCTTTCATAAGCATTTCATTTTAAAGGTTAATCAATAAACTTCTATTATACTTCGTTCATCCCGAATATCAGGACTTTCCAAATATCTCCACTGTATCTTGGACGAGATTTTAAAATACTCCAGAATACGTTCCAACCGCTGTTCAGTAAATGTGCCTGTAAAGGCATTAGTCTTCAAACGGGCATTCTTTAGTTTAAATGTTACATTAAAGCGCTTCTCGAGCATCCTCAGTGCTACATCCAACGGAGTGTTATTAAATATAATCTTACCATCTTTCCAGGCGGTTTCGGACAGGCAGGATGTTGCGTACAACTGTACATCACCATTGGTCGAACTGTAGACCAACCTTTGTCCGGGTTTCATAACCACTTTCTTGGCTAGATAGTCTTTATCACTAAAATGAAAGCAGACCTGCCCTTCCACCAATGTTGTCGAAACATCCGGCTCGTCTTCATAAGCCTCCACATTGAAGTGTGTACCCAGCACTTCTATCTGCGATGAATGCGGGGCGGAAACTACAAACTTCTTTTTCAAATCCTTTGCTACCGCAAAATAAGCTTCTCCCTTTAATTCGACATTTCGTATATCGCCTTCAAAAACAGAAGGATAACGTAAAGAAGACTCCGAATTGAGATAGACAACCGTACTATCGGGCAATACCACCGAGGTTGTCATCCCCGGGTTGGTTTTTATTTCCATCATCTGGCACACAGCAGATTTCCCATTGTGCATATATTGCACCAGAAAAGCAACGGACAACGGGATAAATAAGATAGCAGCGACACGCTGCATCCACTCCCACCAAGTTGTTTTCCTGACGATCATTCTGCTACTGACCTTTTTCAGAGCTTTTTCCGTATCCACCTTACGCATTACGTTGACCGTATCTACAGCTATATAAAGAGTGTTGATTTGATCCACTATCTTTCGGTTATCTTCCGATTCTTCCATCCAGCTTTCCACCTGCCGGCATTCTTCTTCCGTAGCCAGTCCTTCACAATATCGAGGCAGTAAATGGTCTATATCTTCGTAGTTCATATTTGTAATTCAACCCTTTTATTAATAAGACAGGTGGAAAAATAAGATTCCTAAACTTAAATCCATTTTTTTTATAGAAATCTTTGTTTTAATAAGAAAAGACTATCTTTGTATATAAATTAAATTTCTAAATCTATGAAGCCGAATCGGACAAAAGAAGACATTTTACTGCTTTCCCAACTTCAGCAAGGAGATAAAAAAGCCTTCAATACTTTGTTCAGAAGGTATTATCCGATATTATGCGCTTATGCCCACCGTTTTGTAGACTTGGAAGATGCGGAAGAAATAGTTCAGGATGTAATGTTGTGGTTATGGGAGAATCGAGAAATCTTATTGATAGAATCATCCCTTAGTCAATACCTGTTGAAAATGATATATCACCGTTCATTAAACCGCATCGCACAAAAGGAGGTAAAGTATCGTGCCGATACATTATTTTATGAGAAAAGCCAGGCAATGATTTATGACGTGGATTTCTATCAGATTGAGGAGTTGACCAAACGGATTCACACCGCGATAGCGGAGTTACCGGAATCTTACCGGGAAGCGTTTATCATGCACCGGTTCAGAGATATGAGCTACAAAGAAATCGCACAAACTCTTAACACCTCTACCAAAACAGTAGATTACCGCATACAACAGGCACTAAAATTATTACGTAAAGAACTCAAAGAGTTCCTGTCGTTCGCCTTGATATTTCTGGCAGCGTAATATGCAGGGAAGTATGTGGAGAATAAATATAAGCAGTGGGGAGGGACCAAAAAAGAGAAGATACATTAAAAAAACGTCTTCACCACAGAATAACATAGAGTGCCACAGAGTGAGCTTAATCTATTGATAACTAATAATATCTATCTATGTAATCTGCGGTGAAGACGACTTTTGATGTATCCCCTCTATAATATATACCGGACTTACTCTATCGTAATGTCGAACTGATCATAAGAATCTGTTCTCCACGATTTATCACAAGTAAGAGGAGAAAGTGCAAAGAGAGGAGAGAATGTTTTGATTTTAATCGTTTTTCCATCAGGCATGAATTCCATAATCCTCAACCATCCGTCTCCACCGTTACCGAACCATTGCTTATCGGCAGTCTGCGCATTAAACATCATCTGAGGAACATTCTTGCCTGAAGCATTTTTATCAATCCGGAAACTGACATTATCCTTATAATCGGCAATCTCACATTCGTGACCGCAAATCACCATACAAATATTCTTTGCCGGATAGACCAACTTATCCCAAATAGCTTTTCCATAATTGGCAGGAGTCACTTTGTAGTTCTCGCTTTCAATGACTTTTCCTGTCCATGCCAGATATGAATGTGTCAGCAATATCACTTTATGGTCTTTATAGCGGGGAGCATCGACCACTTTCTTAGCCCACGCCAAAGCCTCATCACGTGGAGCAAATTCCAGAGAAACAACCAGAATTTTGCCCCAGGTATCGGTTATAAATTCATAGGCAGCATTTTCCAGTGTCGGTATACCCTGATAATTGTTGCCTACGGCAACCAGGCTCTTGCGCCAACAGGAGTTTCTCTCCGCAGGAAAGTAATCAGGGAAATGACACAAACGATTTTCCGCTTTCTGATATCCATAATCATGATTACCGGTACAAATCACATAAGGCAATTTTCCATCCAGTCGCTCAAACGCACGCGAAGCAGCACGCCATTGCTCCTCACTTGTCTGGTTGCCGTTCACCCCATCCGGAATGCGAATTTCATTTTGCTCCACCAAATCACCGGTACAAAGCACACCTTTTATATTCAGAGATTCAATGCTATTGGCTACCCATGCTGTCTGTAACTCAAAAAGTGGCTGATTGGCATCGAACTTTGTATAACTCTGCGGATCGGGTAAAAGAATCATTGAAAAAGACTTTTCATCGGTCAACTTTGCGCGGACCGGATAGACTTGCGCAGAAACAAACAGCGTCTGCACACAAAGAATGAAAGCTAATAAGTAGTTTTTCCTGTTCATAAGTATTACATTTAAATATCTCAAATAAAAATTAAGTAGCAAAGATATAAATACTTGTCGGCAACAGCCCCTGTATTCTCCGAATTATTTCAGGGAAAAAGTAGCCATTACGGCTTTATGGTCTGTCGGCCATACGCCTAGCGGAGTTATAAACGAATCTTTACCACTCTCCTCCACACGTTCACTACGGACGATCGATTTTGAAGGACCTACCACCGATACATCTTTTAATTTCAATTTCCTGTCCGGCATGAAATAAATAAAGTCGATACGATCCCGTTCGTCAGCATCGGGTGCCCACGACAGTTTCTGCACCGGCACTCCTTCATTATCAGACGGGAATGTAAAGCCCGGATGTGTAACCGGATTAGGGTATTTCGTCCGGTAAGCATCTTTAAATCCGGCATTTTCAAGTAATACGGAGCAATCCCACCGAACTACCGTCCCATTATGATCCCACAAATTCTTTGTATTTTCTTTCCAATCCAGATGTGAAGGTTCGTTGAAATCACCTCCCAGCAAAATGATATTTCCTTTTTCCTTTCGGGCATCTTCTATGACATGGCAAATAGCTTCATCACGCATAGATTCATTATTAGCCTTTTCAATGGCTACCGCATCCAGCACCGGAGCATCCAGTTTTTTCCAGGTAACCCCGCTATAGCCTCTCGGCAAATAACAAGCATAATGCGTATAATCCAGATGGGCAGAATAAACAACCACATCTCTTCCGTTAATACGAATACGGGCTTTCAGCACCGAACCGGCATCATCTTCCAAAGGGCAATTAGGGGCTTGTTCTTCAATTTTATATTTTGATAAAATACCTACATCCAACTTACTGTTTTCACCATAATACTTCTTTCCACGCTCTTCCAAAGCCTGCAATATACGCGAAATGAATTGTTTCCCATGATAATTTCTCACCTCACTGAACAACACAATATCCGGTTCCAGGCGGGCCACTTCATCCGCTATGGCTTCAAAGCCCCCTTTCACCATGGTGCCCTCCTGCCAGATATTCATTTGGAGCACTTTGAGTTCGCTCCCTTTGCCATAGGCCATTACGGCAAACAGCCATAAAGTTATATTTAATAAACTATATCTTAACATATCAATATATTCTAATCAACAGAGGTGAGAACAGGGAGTGTTTCTCTCCATTCTGCACTCACCTCTCCTATTTTTATTTTATTGCAAAATCCACATCAGTTTATTTACATCGTCCACTCCTCCGAACTGACGTTCAAGAGCCTCGTTCTGATGTTCCAGGTTATAATCGGACTCTGATTTGGGATACATCCAGCGCATCGGCAACCTGTCATTCATCGTATTACGGTTGGTTGCAGGATTAATCGGCAACACCGGATAACCTGTACGTCGATAATCATAATAAACATCATACGGATGCTGCATGAACGAAGCCAGATAACGTTGCGTCAATATCTTCTCAATATCCGCTTCTTTCTCACCACTCAATTGGATAGCGGGTGTTTCAAGGAAAGCTGCAATCGCTTCCTCTGTAATCGGATGTCCATGATGATATACCTCTTCATCCGGAGTATTGGAAGCTATAAACTCCATATGGGCTCTGATCGCCTTTTTATAGTAAGCAGACGCATCTCCCGAAATCCATCCCCGCACGGCTGCTTCGGCCAGAATAAAATTCTGCTCGGCATATCCTAATCGAACGACCGGTTCTCCGGAAGGATAATCGGTATAACGTGCATTAAATCCGGAGTATTGTTCAGTGGCATAAGCTTTTTCTATCTGCTCGAAAGGCAGTGAAGGGTCTGTACCGATATAAGCATCCCAACTGTCGGCTGTCACCCCTTCATTAAGTTTGGCCTTTGCCGGCTTTGCATAATAGAACATGCGAATATCTCCTGTCGCCTTGAATTTATCAATCAGCATGGTAGACAGCATGGCATAACCCGCATGCTTGGTATTCGTGTTATGGAAAGGATACACTGTATTCGCTTTATCCGCATATTTCATCTGCAGATTATCTTCATTCGATTCCATCAGGCTGCCCGATGCTACGATCCGTGCAAAACGTTCCTTCACCTTCAGGTCGGCATCGCTCTCTTTCTTCGAGAGGTGCATCAGCACTTTCAGTTGAAAAGCCGTAGTCGCTTTCTTCCACTTGCTGATACTTCCTCCCAGGATCGGATCGCCATCAAAATCTTTAGCTGTCGAAAACAGTTCATAAGCTGTTTCCAGATCGCTCAGAATAAAGTTCATCACTTCCTTCTGGGTATTGTACTTAGGACGTACCAATCCTAATTCGCCTTGCAAAGCTTCTTCATAAGGAAGATCTCCCATCTCCATCGACATATAAAATATCTTATAGGCCTTGATGAAATGTGCCAGTCCGTCGTATGCATTTACGTTATCGTCCGAAACGGATTCGACCATCTTCTGGGCATTGATCAGGGTAGTATACCCGCCAAAACCGGAACGCCCGAAGACATTATACTGGTAATCTTCCATACTTTCACCCCATGCCATCTGCTTGGCAAGCAATTCGTCATATATAAAGGATTTACTGGCACTGGAAGAGGTAATGTCCAGCAGTAATCCGGTTGCCAGCAATGAAGAGGTCACCTTAGTGGTTGCATCGGGATCTGTATTGATTTCATCGAACTTATCACAAGACGCCAACAAAGCGGTTGCCAGCAACAGCGATATGTATTTATTAATTCGTTTCATATTATTCTATCTTTTAAAAATCCAATTTTACATTAAAACCTAAATAACGGGTGGAAGGAGAGCTCAGGTTATCCGAGTCACTGTCGGGATCGGTAAAACGGAACTCTTTGGTCCAGACAAACAGGTTTTGTCCGACAAAAGCCAGTGTCAGCCCTTTCATATGAAGCTTGTCACAAACCGATTTAGGCATTTGATAGCTCAGTGAGAGGTCACGCAATTTAAAGAAAGTTTCATCAAATACATTCTGACGGGTGACGGTGCCTATATATGGATTGGTACTCTTCATATACGATTCGTAGGATACCTGTACATCATTCGGAGCAAACACACGGTTGTCATGGATGATTTTTCCATTCGAGTCATAATCTACACTTCCCGAAACTACTTTTACTCCACTGCCCACAAAGTTGGTCTTCTTGTTCACTACCTCGTCATACCGCCACTGGTTGTCCGAGTCGATATGTGCTCCCGAATTCCACATGGCCTGATTGGTCTTCGAATGTGCCATACCTCCTACTCGTCCGTCAAGTGTAAAAGAAAGAGTAAAGTTCTTATAGGTTACCGTATTGGTCCAGCCCCATATCCAATCGGGATATTCATAGCCGATAACCGACTGGTAGTCGCTCTGTTTGGGATAACCATTATAATTAACTAAATTTCCCTGTGAATCACGCTCCCAATCGTAAATACCGTACCAGTCCCAACGTTTCCCGACGGCTACCCAAGGTTTTTGTGTAGAATACACCGGGTCTATTTTGGTATAATACCAACGGTCACGCGACCAGTTGAAGGACGACTCCCATTTCAGGTCTCTCGTCCTGATAATATCGCCCGATAAAGTCAACTCTACTCCCCGTCCCACATATTCTTCATCGATATTGATCAATGTAGACGTAAATCCGGAAGAGTTACTGATACCTGCACTGCGGGTCAAGTTGTAATAGAGTTTATTATAATATGTAAAATCCAGTTTCAGGCGATTCTTAAACATGTGAATTGCCGTACCGATTTCATAAGAACGCGTGGCCGAGGGTTTCACCGCTACACCACGGATAGATGTCGGATAATATGCGGCGCTCTCACCGTTCCACAAATCGGTAGAAACACTGTAAGTATTGTTGGTATCGTATACTCCCAAGTCACTCTTGGTCTGCGTCCATGCCCCCCTCACTTTCCAGAAGTCAATCACTTCGGGCATTGGGATGAACTGTGAAAGAACCACACTACCGGCTACAGAAGGATAGAAATAAGAACGTGTCTCCAACGGCAATGAAGAAGACCAGTCATTACGTCCTGTCACATCCAGAAACAGTGTACTTTTCCAGGAAACAGAGGCTTTGGCATATACACTGGTCACCAGTTTTTTGGTAATACCGCTGGTTGTCTTCACCGGATCAATCGATGACTTCAATGAATAATACCCCGGAATTTTCAACCCATTCTGCGTTTCGCCCAGGATATTGTCACTCTTCCAATAATAAACGTTTCCACCAATAAAACCATCGACATTAAAATCACCGAATTTGTGATCGGCAGACAAGATCAGGTCATTGTTTAAGCTGTATCCTCCTAAACGTTGCAGCCCGTAATAACCTTGTTTATGCCAGCCACCTACGGCACTGACGGCATTCCGCCACTCTTTCTTCTGCGAGTATGAATCCAGACCCGAACGCAGTGACAGGTTCAACCAGGGAGTAAAATCATAGTTGGCAGAAAGATATCCGTTAATCAAATCGTAATCACTCGAACGGACAATTTCATTTGCTATGAAATAAGGGTTGTCATACCACTTGGTATCCATCCAGTTCTGCTGTTCGTCCTGCTTGATCCAGTAGTTCTTATAGTCGCGTATATCATATTCGGCACCCGACCACACCAACAGGTTATAAAGGAATCCGCTACCACCGTATCCGGCTCCCATGTCATTGGGATAAAAGCGCTTATTATAAGTCAATCCTCCGTCAAAAGAGAATTTCTTCCACTTCATATCACCCGACACCGAATAAGTGATCTTATTCAGTTTCTGGTTCGGATACTGTCCTTTATTATACACATGGGTCAATGAAGTGCGTACACTTCCATATTTACCTTTCTGAGAGACACTTACGTTGTTGTTTGTCACCATACTCAACTCCTGGAAGTTCTTCAGATTGTTTTTGCCTTTCGATACCAAAGGCATGTCTACCCATTCGTGCGTATACGGATCATACTGCAATGCCGTACGCCCGATGTCCAGCTTATCTCCCCATACATATCCTCCGGTAGAATAGGTACCCTGTGATCCGGAACTGTATGACGTTTGCACTTCCGGCTTTCTCAGATATCCGGCCGCAAACATCGTACTGCTATTCACAGTCACATTCAGTCCCTCTTCTTTTCCTTTTTTGGTAGTAATCATCACCGCACCGGCTCCTCCACGTGCACCATACAGGGCCGAAGCCGTAGCTCCTTTCAAGACATCAACCGACTCGATGTCATCAGCAGCTATATCATTTAATCCTACGTTACCATAAGGCACTCCGTCGATAACCAGCAAAGGAGCAGATGCACGCAACGAAAGTGAAGGTGAAGTATTGAACTCCGTACTGTTTTTTACATTCAATCCGGCAATCTTACCGGTCAGCGATGTAGCTACATTTACGGTCTTGACAGCAGCCAGTTTGTCACCGTCTACCTTTTGCACGGCATAGCCCAGAGCTTTTTCCTCGCGCTTGATACCCAAGGCCGTCACCACAACTTCGTCGAGTTGTTTCGTATTTTCGGCCAACTGGACAGTAAGTGAGGTATTATTACCTACCGGAACTTCTTTAGTGATATATCCGATATATGAAATGATAATCGTACTCTTAGTTCCTACAGAAAGGCTGAAATTACCGTTGATGTCGGTAATCGTTCCGTTTCCGGTTTCTTTCTCCTTAATATTGGCTCCGATAACGGGCGACCCGGTTTCATCAGTCACCAGCCCCTTTATCTTTTTAGTGGTCTGCTGTTGTGCAGCGGTTGTTTCCAAAATCTGTTTTGGAGACAGGATTATGCTGTTCTCCAATATCTTATACCCGATATTCGTTCCGGCAAACAATTGGTTCAGAACCTGACTGATCTCTTTCTGGTTACTTTTGATTGTCACATTCCGGGAGATATCCACTTGCTTGTTGTTATAGAAGAAGTGAAACTCCGACTGCTTTTCTATTTCATCCAGCACTTTCTGAAGACTACTGTTGTTGACATTTAAAGTCACACGTACTGACTGGCTATAACCTTTAGCCGCAAATGCCATGCTGGCAAAGACAAACAACATTATTGCTGATAGTTTCATACACAAAGGTATTTTTTTCAAGAGCGAAAATGTATTCTGCCTCCCGAAAAATTGGAAGTTTAAGTAAATTGTCATAGATTTGTAGTGATTTTGATTTAAAAAATTCTATTTGCCGCACAGTTTGTCGCCAAACAAACTGACGGTGGACTTTCATACAGGTAGATACGCCAATATCTTCCTGTATGTTTTTTTGTTTTAGGGAGAGCGTGCTGTCATAGTAGTAATAAAAATGATTTTAAAGTTTCATACTCAAACGGTTAATATAATTCTATCTTTGTTTTTTCCTGTATTGCCTTGTGTGTGGCATCATACTCCAGATCAAGGTATTTATACTGTATTCCGGATGCATATCTGAAGTGTTCAAGGATCAACGGCAAATACTGCCTGCTGAACACACCGGTGAAAGAATTGGCATATAGTGTGGAATCTTTCACGATAAACTCTACATTAAACCTCTTGCTGAGTATCTTCAGCGTTTCGGCCAATGATGTGTTTTTAAGCACTACCTGACCGTTCTTCCAGGCTGTATAGATCTCCACATACGATTTTTCGGCCCGTGCCTCGTGTGTCGCCGTATTATATACAAATTCTTCATCGGGCTTCATGACGAATGTCTCTTTTGTATCGCCTTTCCCCAAAAATGACAACCTGACCGATCCCGATACCAACGTTGTCCTGACTACACTATCCGTCCGGTATGCTTCCATATTGAACTCCGTACCCAATACTTCGGTCTGTATATTGAAAGGAGTATTGACCACAAACCGTTTACTCCTGTCTTTACGGACAGAGAAGTAAGCCTCCCCGTCAAGTTCCACCGTACGCGTATCCCCTGTAAACTTAACAGGATGTTTCAGTGAAGATCCGGAGTTAAGCCAGACTTTGGTACCGTCCGGTAAATTTGCCTCAGCCACCATACCGGGATTGGTCCGTATCTCCACATATTCTTGCGGCGGATTTTTCAGAATTAAATAAAGGGTGGTGGCAAGCAGCGGTAACGCCATACAAGCAGCAATACGCTGCCCCCAAACCATCCAGGAGATTCTATGTCGATGTTTGTGTATTCTGCCCTTCACCTGCTGTAAGGCTGCGGAAGCATCCACCCGATTCATATAGTCCAGTGTGTCTGCCGCGCGGTAGAGCCGGAAAATATCTCGTGCCATCTTCTCGTTATCTTCCGAAGCCGCTATCCATTCCTCCACCTCTTTCCGGCGATCGGCTGGGAGCTCCCCCGCAAAATAATTTAAAAGAACCGACTCATTAATGTAACAGGATTCATCCATAATTCGTGCTTTTATAGATAAGACGAACCAAAATAGAAATCTCCTAACCAAAAAACGTATTTTTTTTGAAAATAATATTATTTTTGCCCAAAACGAAGGTCTACATGTATAACGACACCTCGCGCACAGTAAGCGATGAAACTCTGTTCTTCCAGGTTCAGCAGGGAAACGAAGGCGCATTCGAAGCATTGTTTCTCAGGCATTACCCGGCTCTTTGTGCCTATGCCCGGCTCTTTGTCGAACCGGATGACGGCCAGGAGATCGTATCGGACGTCATGGTCTGGCTTTGGGAAAATAAAGAAATGCAGGCATTCGAGAGTTCCTTAAAAAGTTATTTGTTCAAGGCTGTTAAAAACCGCTGCCTGACTCTCATCAACCGGAACGAAGTGAAACAACGGATCGAAAAAATGATATTCGATAATCTCCAATCGCAGTATGATGATCCCGACTTCTACGCTATACAGGAGTTAACCGAAAAAATAGAAGAAGCTCTGGCACGACTTCCCGAGAATGTACGCGAAGCATTCGAACTCAACCGCTTTCAGAATCTGACATACAATGAAATAGCCGAACGACTGGGAGTGTCTCCCAAAACAATCGATTACCGGATTCAACAGGCCTTAAAACAGTTGCGCATCGACCTGAAGGAGTATCTCCCCTTATTACTTCCTTTCCTCCTGCATTGAAAGGACGAAACAGTTCTTAGTTTCGTTGCAGGTCTCCTTATCTTTACGTACATTTGGCAGTAGCATACGATATCTGACACCCGGGTGTCGGATAGTCTGACATGGGGGTGTCACACACTGCGACACCCCCATGTCAGCACTCCTAAAGTCTATGCTTCCCGTACAGAGAGTACAGAGAAAACGATAACTAACCTTAAAGATAAAAGTATATGCCTATAAACTATGTAGTCAGGAAGAAAAAAGATCAGAGCGGTAATGAAGTTAAAGAGCTCTACTATGCCGTGCCCAGTGCCATTCAGAACAAAGGAGTCAGTGAAAAACAATTAGCGGAGGACCTGCACGACAACAGTTCACTCTCGGCAGGCGACGTACTGTCTGTACTCGAACAACTCCCGAAAGCCATCGCACGACATATGAAAGAAGGAAGAACCGTCACTATCCGCGGATTGGGAACTTTCTACCCGGCCTTAAGCAGCGATGGCTGCGAAACTCCCGAAGAATGTACGCCCAACAAAGTCAGATTGACACGCATTTGCTTCCGGGCCGATACTGCGTTCACCTACGACGTGAAACATTGCGAATTCGAAAGCATGCAACTGCGATTTACAAAGAGGCCGAAGCCCGGTAAGGAAGAGTGAACCAAAAGACAGAACCTTTTCCGGACTCGGACTGAACCCCGATCTCGCCCCCCAACTTCTCAATAATCATTTTGCAGATAGACAGTCCCAATCCGGTGCCTTGTATAAAAGTGTTGTATTTGACAAAGCGCTCAAAAACATGTTCGCATTGCTCGGCGGACATACCACAACCGGTATCGGATACATAGAAGTATAACGTATGGGCATCTTGCAGCCGATACCCGATCTGAATCTCTCCCTGCGAAGTGAACTTTATGGCATTGACAACCAAATTGGTAAGAACCTGTATCAAGCGGTTCTTATCAGTATGGAAAACACATTGGGGTAAACGTTCGGCAAACGAGAGGGAGACTTCGTCTGTCCTGATACGCAAATGGGCTACCTGTTCGACTTCCGACATCAACTGATTGGCATCCACCTGAGTCACATGAAAGTCATACATTCCGGATTCTATCTTCGACATATCCAGAATATCGTTAATCAGTTGAAGCAAAAGTTCGGTATTGGTTTCGATAATACCGGCATACTCCAGCATTTCTTCTTTATCTTCTACCATAGAAAGCAGATTCGAGAAACCGACAATGGCATTGAGAGGAGTACGTATCTCATGACTCATATTAGCCAGAAAGGCCGATTTAAGCTGATTGGCTTCCTCGGCTTTCAGCTGCGCTTCTTTCATTCGCTGATGGGCTCTTTTAAGAATATGAATATAATAGCCTACGGCACTGACCACCACCAGCAGCAAGACAACAGTCATCAGAATCTCCTTCTTATACTGCTCGAAGAAGCTGACAGGCAGATTGATGTACACAGCCTCTTTCGGATAAAGGGAAACCGGTATGTCATACGACTGCAAAGCCGGATAACAGAGGTAAGCAGCAGGTTTTCCTCCGAGAGCGGGAGGAATGTCTCGCGGAAACTCACCTTCCAGGACACGATGAATCAGCTGTAACAATGAATCGCCGAAGGACTCCACTGAAACATAATATCCTCCGGCGAAAGTATTGTTGGACAGATCCTCGGGAGCCAACAAAAACAGAGGGGAATGTACGAAGCGAGTAATAATCTCCTGAATATGATCGAACAGATAATTGTTATCATCCTGGTTATGAGTCTCGAACCAGGAATAATAAATGAGTCCCGTGGTTTTATCATAACTCTTCAAGGTATCGAGTAACATCTCGGTAGAAATATTCCTGGTGGACAGCTGTTCAAAGGCCAACTCCGGAAAAGATCCGGTCATTGCCTGCTCTACATCTCCGCGAACTGCCTCACTGATGTATCTGTCGTCTGAGATGAAAGCCAGACGCTTCATATCCGGCATCAGCTGCCGCATCAGTCCGATGGTTTCTTTCACATAATATACTTGCCCCAGAGTAGTCACGTTATATCCTTTCCGCCATTCATAAGCGGGAACAGTATTCGATTCGGTCAACTCTTCGTGTGAAAGCAAGATGTCGAGTGTAGCCGGCAGACGGTCGCGGGCGTTGGTAATGATGACCGGTACATCTTTCCAGACATCATCAAAAAGTTCACGGCAAACAATCCATCCCGGATCGCCGATAAAGACGATCAGTCGGGGAGGCACATCGTATTTCCGCCGTAACTGCTCTACTACGGCTGCTGCTTCTTTACGGTTACACAAAGCGGGCACCGAAAGGGACTCGGCCTTTACGGAGATATTCTTCTTTTGCAGGGCTTGGTGCGTATACCAGAACACATCCTTTGCCCATGGAAGATTGAAATTGATAGAATTTAGAAACAATACGTCTTCCCTTGTTTTATCTGTATGGGCAAATAGCCGGGAATGAACAGCTCCCAACAATATAAGAAGGAGGCAAAGGCATCTGAATGGTGTCTGTTTCATTTGTATGTTCGTTTCTTTTGAGCGGAAACAAAGGTATGACTATTTCTCCGTATACGAAAAAAGGTACTCTGTTATTTTTAGAGTACCTTTCTGTTTTTATCTTCGTAAGAAGTGGATCTTATACATTTTTCAGGGAAGCAATACTTTCCTTGAGCGACTGGATGATGCTTTCGGCATCCGCCTGTTTCTTGCGCTCCATCTCGATAACGGCTGCCGGAGCGTTATTTACAAACTTTTCATTGCTCAATTTCTTTAAAACTCCCTGCAAGAAACCTTCTTTGTGTTTCAGCTCGGCTTCCATGCGTGCTATCTCGGCATCGACATCGATCATATTGCCCAAGGGCACCGCAAATTCAGTGGTTCCTATCATGAACGAAGAAGCTCCGTCGGCCTTTGCGTCCACTACCTCGATGGCAGACAGATTACACATTTTACGAATGACAGGATTCATCTTTTCTACCGGATTGGCTCCGACTACCTGCAATTCAAGCGGTTCTTTCAATGCGATATTCTTCTGCAAACGAATGGTACGTACACTGCTGATGATTTCTTTGGCTGTTTCGAACTGCTGGAGAAATTCTTCGTTTACCTCTCCCGGTTCTCCCAAAGGCTGTACCATCAGGCTTGCACCCGGTTCACGCTCGCGCAACTGCTGCCACAACTCTTCCGTAATAAACGGCATGAAAGGATGGAGCATAGCCAGCAGACGTTCGAAAGCACTTAACGTCATCGAGTAAATGAATCCGTTAACGGGCTGTCCGTAAGCCGGCTTCACAATCTCGAGCAACCATGAAGAGAATTCGTCCCAGAACAGTTTATAAATCAGCATCAATGCTTCGCTCAGACGATATTTGCTAAACAAATCGGCAACTTCGACAGCAGCGGCATCCAGTCTCTGGTCAAACCACTGTACAGCCAGGTGAGCATCTGCCGGAATATCGATTGTTCCCATTCCGTTCTCCCAACCTTTCACCAATCGGAAAGCATTCCATATCTTATTGCAGAAATTTCGTCCCTGCTCGCAAAGCGCGTCATCAAAGAGAATGTCATTCCCGGCAGGAGCCGAGAGCATCATGCCCATACGTACACCATCTGCTCCGTACTTTTCAATCAATTCCAACGGATCGGGCGAGTTACCGAGTGACTTAGACATTTTACGTCCCAGTTTATCGCGAACGATACCCGTGAAATATACATTCTTGAACGGCATTTTTCCTTCATATTCGTAACCGGCCATAATCATACGGGCTACCCAGAAGAAGATGATATCCGGTCCGGTCACCAGATCGCTTGTCGGATAGTAATAATTGATTTCTTCATTACCCGGATTATTGATGCCGTCGAACAGAGAGATAGGCCATAACCAGGAAGAGAACCAAGTGTCCAGGCAGTCTTCATCCTGACGAAGATCGGTCATCTTCAAGTTAGGATTGCCAGTCTTTTCCCGAGCCAGCTTCAAGGCTTCCTCATCGGTCACAGCTACCACATATCCGCCTTCGGGCAGGAAATATGCCGGGATGCGGTGTCCCCACCACAATTGACGGCTGATACACCAATCCTTGATATTCTCCATCCAATGACGGTAGGTATTCTTATACTTGGCAGGATAGAATTTAATATCATCCTTCATCACCGGTTCAAGAGCGATCTGGGCCAGATGTTCCATCTTGAGGAACCATTGCATAGACAACTTCGGTTCGATGACCACGTTGGTACGCTCTGAATATCCCACTTTGTTGGTGTAGGCCTCTGTCTTCTCAAGCAGCCCGGCTGCTTCAAGATCCTTCTCAATCTGCTTACGGACGTCAAAGCGATCCATACCGATATACATTCCGGCAGCTTCGCTGATCGTACCGTTATCATTGAATATATCGATACTCGGCAAATTATATTTTTCGCCCAGCATATAGTCGTTTACGTCATGTGCCGGAGTCACTTTCAGGCAACCGGTACCAAATTCGATATCCACATAGTCATCTTCGATAACAGGAATCACACGGCCTACCAAGGGAACTATTACTTTCTTTCCTTTGAGATGCTGATTCTTCGGATCGTTCGGGTTGATACACATGGCCGTGTCACCCATAATCGTTTCCGGACGGGTAGTGGCAACCACTGCATATCCGTCTTCTCCTTCAATCTTGTATCTCAGGTAAAACAGCTTTCCATGTTCTTCTTTATAAATCACCTCCTCGTCCGACAGGGCTGTCAGTGCTTTCGGGTCCCAGTTAACCATACGTACTCCCCGGTAGATAAGTCCCTTATTATAGAGATCGACAAATACCTTCAGCACACTTTCACTGCGCTTTTCATCCATAGTAAAAGCCGTACGGTCCCAGTCACACGATGCACCTAACTTACGAAGCTGCTTCAGGATGATACCACCGTGTTCGTCTGTCCATGCCCAGGCATGCTTCAGAAACTCGTCACGGCTCAGATCGGTTTTCTTAATACCCTGTGCGGCCAACTTATTCACTACCTTGGCTTCGGTAGCAATAGAGGCATGGTCGGTTCCCGGCACCCAGCAAGCATTCTTACCTTCCATACGTGCACGACGAACAAGAATATCCTGAATGGTATTATTAAGCATATGTCCCATGTGCAACACACCGGTGACGTTAGGGGGCGGAATGACGATGGTGTAAGGTTCACGTCCATCGGGTTTCGAACTGAATAATTTATGGTCCAGCCAATACTGATACCACTTCCCCTCCACGTCAGCAGGGTTGTACTTACTTGCTAATTCCATGTTATATCTATCTATTTTATTAGTTTATTGCGAAAGATTGGCGCAAAATTAATAAAAATAAGTAGAATATAGGGGCAGGAATATGTACTTTTGTTCCCCGAAAGGAAGAAGAAGCAATGAAAAACAGGAAACGAATCATACGGTACTCTGTTTTAGGGACTTTAATAGTCCTTGTCTGGCTCACTCAGATGCTCCCGGCATTGGGCGAAGGGTATGCCCGTACGGCCTATCCGGTCATTTCATATATCTTGTCCGGTTTTTCGAACATTATCCCCTTTGCATTGGGTGACTTATTTATAGCACTGAGCATTGGAGGAATGATCGCCTATCCGTTTTATGCACGAATCCGACTGAAATTAAGCTGGAAAAAAATACTGAGAAGGGATGTGGAATATTTGCTATGGATCTATGTTTGGTTCTATCTGGCATGGGGACTCAACTATTCACAAAAGAATTTTTATGAACGAACCGGAATTCCATATACTGCCTACACTCCCGAGATTTTCAATGAATTTGTAGACAACTATATCTCAAAACTGAACGAATCGTATGTGCCGGTCAATCGGATCGATAAAGAAGTAATCCGCGAAGAGGCAGTCCGACAATATAACCTGATCAGTGATACACTAGGTATACACCGTCCCCCACACTCCCGTCCTCGGGTAAAAACCATGATGTTCACTCCATTGATTTCGATGGTGGGCGTGACGGGTAGCATGGGACCTTTCTTCTGTGAGTTCACACTGAACGGAGACCTGCTTCCCCCACAATATCCGGCAACCTATACTCATGAGCTGGCACATTTGCTAGGTATCACCAGCGAAGCGGAAGCAAACTTTTATGCATATCAGGTCTGCACCCGCTCCGTAAATAAAGAAATCCATTTCAGCGGTTATTTTTCTATTTTAGGCCATGTACTTGCCAATGCCCGCCAATTGATGACAGAAGAGGAATATAAAAAGTTATTCGGCAGTATACGTCCGGAAATCATTGAGCTGGCCAGAAAAGACCAGGAATACTGGATGGGAAAGTATAGTCCGCTTATAGGTGATATTCAGGACTGGATATATGATTTGTATCTGAAAGGGAACAAAATAGAAAGTGGACGTAAGAACTATTCGGAAGTGATCGGTCTGCTGATTTCATATAATGAATGGAAAAAAGAATCAAATAAATAATAAACATGCATACAAGAGAAGAACAAATGGAAGCGTTCGGACGCTTTCTGGACATCCTCGACGAACTTCGGGTAAAATGTCCATGGGACCGCAAGCAGACTAACGAAAGCCTGCGCCCCAACACTATTGAAGAAACTTACGAACTTTGCGACGCATTAATGCGGAACGACAAAAAAGATATCTGCAAAGAACTGGGAGACGTCCTGCTGCACGTAGCTTTTTATGCTAAAATCGGTTCCGAAACCGGTGATTTCGACATGAAAGATGTATGCGACAAACTTTGTGAGAAGTTGATATTCCGCCATCCCCATGTATTCGGGGAAGTAAAAGCAGAAACAGCCGGACAAGTATCCGAAAACTGGGAACAACTGAAACTGAAGGAGAAAGACGGCAATAAAAGTGTGTTAAGCGGTGTACCTGCTGCTTTACCCTCACTTATAAAAGCTTACAGAATACAGGACAAAGCACGCAACGTAGGATTCGATTGGGAAGAAAGAGAGCAGGTTTGGGATAAAGTAAAAGAAGAAATAGCCGAATTTCAGGTGGAAGTAGCCAATATGGATAAGGATAAGGCAGAAGCAGAATTCGGAGATGTCATGTTCAGCCTCATCAATGCTGCCCGACTTTATAAAATCAACCCGGACAATGCATTGGAACGTACCAACCAAAAATTCATCCGACGATTTAACTATCTGGAAGATCATACCATTAAAGAAGGTAAAAATCTAAAAGATATGAGCCTGGATGAAATGGATGCCATCTGGAACGAAGCTAAAAAGAAAGGATTATAGTCCGACACACACCGGATTCAAAAAAAGATGAGGGTATGTCACCACTCACCACAGAGTCTTGATACACCCTCATCTATATAATGATTTGCTAAAAGGATAAGCTATTTCCTCTTTCCCTGTGGACGTTCGTTTCCACCTTTATTATCACGTACCCCTTTCAGCAGTTCGCGGTGGAAACGCATCTCGGCTCTTTGCACCAGATAAATTTTCTTGCACGAAAGGATTTTCTTAAACTTCTCAAAATAAGTCTTATCCAGCCGGTCCGAAGCGATACGGGCATCATAAACTCCTTCCAGGATTTCTCCGTATTGAGTGTCGGTAGTCTTTTCATCTTTACCGCTACGAAGCAATTTCCATGCTTCGTCATTCAATTGCTTTTTCCGATCCTGCAGTTCAAAATAAACCGGAAAAAACTTCGCAGCCTCTTCTTGAGTCAGGCCAGCTTTTTCTGTTATAAATGCTTGTTGTTTGGCCCTGAATTCTTTGGGTGACAAATGTTGATTAGGACTTCCCACGGCACGCAGCACAGGGGTAAAGCCACAAACTATAATCAATAGAATAATCAGTTTCTTCATTTCGCTTTATTAAATCAGTTTAGTTTACTTATTCGGCTGTCGCATCACTAAGGTAGACGTACAATGAGTAATCGTCCAACATCGAGCGATCTAATGCTACATCAATATATTCATCCGAAACCACTTCTGTCGCTGCTTCATTTGCAGTGAGATGATCACCGGCAGTTGTCGGTTGGTGGTTCGAAGAAGCTACACGGATGATCAATGCAGCCCCTATAAACATAGCCGCCATATAGAGCAAGGGCTTCATCCTGATCCACATCGTGGGTTGCTTCACTTCTTCAAAGGCAGGACCTTCTTTTTCCGGCAGTTTCCCCATGACCTCTGAAGTCAAGTTTTCAAAGTACCCTTCAGGCACTTTAAAGGAATTCTTCTTCCCCACTTTCTTCAATATGTTATCTTCTTCTTTCATACGTTCTTCTCCTCTCTTCTTCTTAGACATTGTACATATTAAAAGGTTTAATTGGCCTCTTCCAAAAACTTCTCGATTTTTTTCACGGCATGATGGTAAGAAGCTTTCAAAGCTCCTACTGAAGTGCCGAATATCTCCGACATCTCTTCATACTTCATCTCCTGATAGTATTTCAGGTTAAACACCATCCGCTGCTTCTCAGGAAGGGTCAGCAGTGCTTTCTGAAGCAAAAGTTCTGCATGATCTCCCGAAAAGTAAGGATCACTCTCCAGTTTCTGGGTGACATCAGCCTCCGGATCGTCAATGGCGACCGTATTCATAGCCCGCTGTTTATTCAGGAAAGTGATACATTCGTTCAGGGCAATACGGTAAAGCCAGGTAGATAGCTTTGCCTCAGCCCGGAAATAATCAATGTTTATCCACGCCTTAATGAAAGTGTTTTGAAGAAGATCATTGGCATCATCGTGTGAAAGCACCATCCGCCGGATTTGCCAGTATAACTGTTCGCTATATTGTGAGACAATCCTTTCAAATCCCTGCTTCTGTGTTCTCTCATCCTGAAGGAGCGCCAAAACCTCTCGTTCATTATAAGGGTTCATAGGTTCGTTTGTAATTCGTATATGTTATTTTAGACAATTCTATTCAGCAATAGTTTAATCACTTCCCCGGAATTAAAGACTTATACACAAATTTTCTTTTGCCAGAATCGTATTCGGGAATACCGCCGAAGCTTCTTTCAGCAAAATACTCTCGTCTTCGTAACGGGCAGAAAAGTGACCGATTACCAACTGGTGTACCCCGGCCTCCAAAGCTATCCGTGCCGCCTGAGCAGCTGTAGTATGATAGGTTTCTTTGGCACGTGCCAACTCTGATTCGGCAAAGGTCGCTTCATGAAAAAGTAAGTCGACACCGGAAAGTTGTTCCACTATTTCCGGCCTAAAAATCGTATCGGAACAATAGGCATACTTTCTGGGAGGATCCGAAGGCCGGGTCAAACGTGTATTGGCAATCACTTCTCCCTCGGGAGTCACGTAATCAGATCCATTCTTTATCCGGTTTAGTTCGTAAACAGGCACCTTATAAAAATCGACCATATCACGTATAATATGATTAGGGCGTGCTTTTTCGGCAAACAGAAAGCCACAACAAGGAATACGGTGCTGAAGCGGAATAGTAGTGACCGTCATCGAACGATCTTCGTAAACCACTGAAGTCTGTCTGGTATCGAATTCATGAAAAATGACTTTATAGGCCAATGTATGGCAAAAGAAATTGAGCATGGGAGTCAACAACTCTTCCAATCCTTTTGGAGAATGAATGTGTAATTCAGCCGTACGTCCCAGTAACCCGAAAGTGGAAATAAGTCCCATCAATCCGAAGCAATGGTCACCATGCAGATGCGAGATAAAGATATGATTCAACCGTGAGAATTTCAACCGTGATTTACGCAATTGCATTTGTGCTCCTTCTCCGCAATCGATCATAAAAAGTTTATCACGCAAATTAACTACCTGTGAAGTAGCAAAATGCCGGGTAGTAGGCAATGCGGACCCGCAACCCAATATATGTAATTCAAATTTTTCCATCTTTCAAACTGTATCTGCAAAGATAGACAATTAAAATTCAGTGCAAAGTCTCACCGAATAAAAAAATAATGAAGGGTTCTGCCAAGATACAAAAAAGAAAGGGTACTCCTTTGCAGGAATACCCTTCAGTTTATCTGAGAAAATATGAATTACTTCTTACCTTCCAACTGTTCTTTCAGAGCAGCCAAAGCATCGATATCACCCAGAGTTGTAGAAGCAGCCTGGTTCTGGATAGCAGGAGTTTCTTCTCTCTTAGAAGATTTCTTTGCGTTAGAAGCAGCCTTCTTTTCAGCTCTTTCTTCTGCCTTAGCAACATCTTCGAAAATGCGGCTGTGAGACAAGATGATTCTCTTAGCATCTTTATTGAACTCGATCACTTTGAATTCCAGTTTCTCGTCCATCTGAGCCTGTGAACCGTCTTCTTTAACGAGATGTTTCGGAGTAGCGAAACCTTCAACACCGTAAGGAAGAGCAACTACAGCGCCTTTATCCAGCATTTCGATAATTGTACCTTCGTGTACAGAACCTACAGTAAATACTGTTTCGAATACATCCCAAGGATTCTCTTCAAGTTGTTTGTGACCAAGGCTCAAACGACGGTTTTCTTTATCAATTTCCAATACCTGAACTTCGATATCAGCACCAATCTGAGTAAATTCTGACGGGTGTTTAACCTTCTTAGTCCAAGAAAGGTCAGAAATGTGGATCAGTCCGTCAACACCTTCTTCGATTTCTACGAATACACCGAAGTTAGTGAAATTACGAACCTTAGCAGTATGCTTAGAACCTACAGGATACTTCTCTTCGATAGTTTCCCATGGATCTTGTTTCAGTTGTTTGATACCCAAAGACATCTTACGTTCTTCGCGATCCAAAGTCAGAACTACAGCTTCTACTTCGTCACCGACTTTCATGAAGTCTTGTGCAGAACGCAAATGCTGTGACCATGACATTTCTGAAACGTGGATCAGACCTTCAACACCCGGAGCGATTTCGATGAATGCACCGTAGTCAGCCATAACCACTACTTTACCTTTCACTTTGTCACCTACCTGAAGGTTCGGATCCAAAGCATCCCATGGGTGCGGAGTCAGTTGTTTCAGACCCAAAGCGATACGTTTCTTCTCGTCATCGAAGTCGAGGATAACAACGTTCAACTTCTGATCCAGTTCAACCACTTCTTTCGGATCGCTTACGCGGCCCCAAGACAGGTCAGTGATGTGGATCAATCCGTCTACGCCACCCAGGTCGATGAATACACCATAAGATGTGATATTCTTAACGGTTCCTTCAAGAACTTGTCCTTTTTCGAGCTTACCGATAATTTCTTTCTTCTGTTGTTCCAGTTCAGCTTCGATAAGAGCTTTGTGAGAAACAACCACGTTTTTGAATTCCTGGTTGATTTTAACCACTTTGAATTCCATTGTTTTGCCAACAAATACATCATAGTCACGGATCGGTTTCACATCGATCTGAGAACCCGGCAAGAATGCTTCGATACCGAATACGTCAACGATCATACCACCCTTAGTGCGACACTTGATGTAACCCTTGATAATTTCTTCGTTTTCCAGAGCAGCATTAACGCGATCCCAAGAGCGAGTAGCGCGAGCTTTTCTGTGTGACAGAACCAACTGTCCTTTTTTGTCTTCCTGATTTTCGATGTATACTTCAACAGTATCACCTACTTTCAAATCAGGATTGTAGCGGAATTCATTCAAAGGAATGATACCGTCTGATTTGTAACCGATGTTCACAACAACTTCACGTTTGTTCATTGCGATTACAGTTCCGTCAACAACCTCACGGTCATTTACTTTGTTAAGCGTACCGTCGTAAGCTTTTTCGAGTTCTTCGTGGCTGGCACCAGCGAAGCTCTCGCCGTTTTCATACGCATCCCAGTTGAAGTCTTCAATAGGAGCAACGTTCTTTAAGTTTTCCATTAATAATTAATTGTTTAGTAATTCTTTAATTAAATAAGACATTATATTGATTATATAAATCGGGCGCAAAGATAGAACTATTTTCTTGAATTAGAAAAGAATAGCAAAAAAAATATCAAAAGGAACTACAATCGACATACCTCACATTAATCTCTTCAAAGCTGTGATGGAATCGGATACATATCGGTTGTCCGGTTCTATGGAACGCCAGTAACACAAACTGCCCAGTAAACGCTTCAAGTAAACGGGATCGGTAGAACCAATATGTTCCTGATGTCCGACCAACCCTTTTGTCAGGACGTAGTGCACATTCTTACGAATCTCCCGCTTCTTCACTTTAGGCAGAGTCATCTTCTTGCCTGAGCTAACCGATACTCCCGTAATAATCTTACGTTTATGTTCAGACAAGAAGCGGGTCTTTTTGACATTCATCGTGAAACCTTCTTCCCGAATAATCCTGTGGATTCGTACCAGAACTTCATCTTTCGGCAAATAATCACCCGAAAAGGTAAGATCATCGGCATATCTCGTATAAACCAACCCGTATTCACCGGCCAACGCCATCATTTTTTTATCCATCGGATAGGCTATAATATTACTGAGAGCCGGACTGGTAGGCGCTCCCTGCGGAAGACAACATCTGAGACAACAAAGTTCCGCCAAAACTTTCGCGATGGAACGTGAGTACCCCATCTCCCTAAAAACTGCTCTCACCCTGGGTGAACGTATGGAAGGAAAAAAGTCGTGAAGATCTACTTTTAATACATTCTTTCGCCCCAGATGCACCCGTGCATTATCGGATACGGACTTTCCCGGACAAAATCCGGTAACAGCGGGATGTATGTTAGCTAACAATAAAATACGGTGATAGATAGTTTGTTGCATGGAACGAAAATCACCTGCGGGAGCCGAAATATAACGAAATCCGCCACTTCTTTTCCGAACATGAAAACAGGTATATTGGCGCGGTATATAATCCAACACTTCCCTCAATCTGGATTCTTCGGTTGCCAGCAGATTGGCACACCACCTGATAGCTCCGTCATCGAACCGCCTCACACCGGTAGTTCTGACTCTCTTACTAAAAAGACCTTGGGAAAGCGGACCACTTGCTTTTTCTTTGGCATAAGGATTTTCACTGGCATAGTTACCGGCCCTCCACCTTTTATATCCTTCCTGATTTTTGCTTGAACGAATAATACGAACAACCATCCAACAGGTAACGACAATCACAATACCCAAAAGTAGTTCCATCCTTATACATTATAATATATAGAAGCAATAAAAGAAGAGGATGAGAGTATTTACTTTTCTTTATTATGAGTATCTTAATAAAGAAACCAGAAAGAACCTGAGTTCATGAGGCGACTGCACCTCTTTTTTGCTAAATCTTTATCTCATCCTCTTGACCGCAAAGGTAGAAATATTCTTCTCTGCTAACAAAAATAGTAAGAATAAAGTTAGCGGTTAAACAGCTCGAACGTAAACTTGCAGCCGACCTCGGTATACTTCCAGTTCTCACTACCTACAAAAACGCCAAAATCAAAGATGTGAGTACCGATTCCATATCCCAATTCCACATACGGCTGAAGATGGGGTACTGACAATATACTCGCATACAACCGCTCGTTCTGTACATAACGTGTGTATTTAATCAGATGTTTTAATAATAGGAAAGGAGCTTCATAAGTAAAATGTCCCCGTATATATTTCCGTGAAGCATTATACCAACGACGGTCGAGAAGCTGAAATACTCCTCCGATTTCGTCATTCCAACCTTCAGGAAGATTACTTCGGGTAAAGTTATTAAAGTCGACAAAATACATTTCTTTCTGATTGGTAAACATACCAAATCCAAAACGATAATAGATATTACGCATCAGTCCCAAGGGTATATGATGCTGCAAATCAAACTCCAAACGTTCATATTGTCCGGTACTGCCAAATACCCCCTTGATTCCCCTCTCCCAGTCTATCGAAAAAGTGGGATACTTAGAACGGAGATTAATCTTACGGTGTCCGTTCATGTAATAGTATAAACAAGGGGTCCACTCCAACCGAACCCGAGGGGCAAAACTCAAATAGGTATTCCTGATTTTGTTCTGGATATCTTCATTGAGTGTCTCCCGACTCTTTGTCAGTGGAACCAACTTAGAGGACTTTACCGCCTTTCGCCTATGGGTAGATAAGCCTACACTTAACTCTAATCCATTAATAATCTCGATACTGTGTCGGAAGTTAAAATATAAATCGTAAAAGTAGTCCAAATGAATCTGATTAAAATCAAATACACTGTCGGGTATGGCTTTCAAATCATCAAGCACATCGCTACTGTAAATCCGGTTGCCGTTACCAAAGTCAATGTGAACAGCTCCCATCTTCTCGGGCAGGTAATTAAATTCGGTATTGACAGACCAATAGAATTCTTTTCGTGTAAAGTTGTAGCCCAACTTAGGTACCACACGCAATAGCCTATCATGCTTAAAAAGTCGGTTATATTTAAACGATTGCCTGTAGGAAAGCCCATTGCTCCCGCTATAACTCAACAAGAAAGGGTTGATAAGTGGTGAGCACTTCACGCTTCCCAGATTGGAGAGGTTCAATTTATAGTCACTGATCAGTACGTCTCCCACCTGTCCCCAAAACACCTGACTCTTACTCTTTGGTTTGATGTTGCGTTGAATGGTATCTTTACGCAACGCATCTTCTTTGTATAGTCTGCGCTCAGCCTCCGACAAAGGAATAGGCCTCAATGTTTCAAAATAAGCACTATCCGTATGGAAAGAGGTAGTCTCGCATTGCAAGTTATAAGAGTCTGAAAGATCATATTTACTTTTTCCTTTTATTCTCGCCCTCACCTTCTCTTTCCATTTATTCTGATTTTCTTCAAGCACAATATCGTGATAGTTGAGCGATGCCACATAAACTCCATTAATACGGTTACCCAAAAAATTAAACTGTCCTTCGACATTATAGCTGACCGGAAGAAACTCATCATCCTTTCCTACACGACCCATTTTTATCAGGCAACTGAACAATAGCAGTTCCGACCTGCCGGAAAAACGTATTTCGCGGACACTCCACACGTCACTACTCACAATCATATATCCACCCACCAACTGATCACTCTTACTTCTGGGGATAAACCGTATCTTATATTGTCGGTTGTCCGTCCCACCCATTATGGAATCGATCAGGTACTTATAATATTTCCGCCCGTTTTTGGCCAAAGGCGAAAGCAATCGGTCGTAAAGCAGCGTTGAAGAATAAAGATTGATATTGAAATACTCGAGCATCCCCGGTACTCCCCGGCTATTATGCACAGTGCCCATAGAAGCTTTCACCTTTTGGTCATAGATATTAGGAGCTGTAAAATGCAGATCACTATACGTCTCCACCATATACTGCCGTACACCTTTTTGAAGACGGAACATGGAAGGTACATACCGGAGAATAAAATTCTTTCGTTTGATGTCCATCGTACCTTTTATATATAGATCGGCCCGATAGTCGGTCACTAACTTTTCGTAAAAAGGAGCGAAAGTCATCACATTATTCAAAATAGAATCGGCAGAGATGGGACGATTGGTCTGAGGATCAAGAACAACGTTAGCCACTCCCTTTTGAACAAAACAGAGCGAGAATAACCAAAAACACCATATTAATATATTGCACCTCAAATACTAATCTCCTTATTGAAGGCAAATATAAAAAAAATCCGATTATGCGACTAATAAATTCATATTTTATAGTAATCTCCGGATAGGTAAAGTATACAAAAAAGTTCTTTCGCCCACAAACAAATAGGGGTGTACAAAGAAAAAACATATTTATTTTGCAAAATACCCCTATAAAAATAGGGGTATATTAGAAAAAACATATAATTTTGCACCCAACAACCAATAAAAGAGACACCATCATGTCAAAAATGAGATTTTTCGCACTACAAGAGCTATCTAACAGAAAGCCCTTAGAAGTTACTACTCCCTCTAATAAACTATCCGATTATTATGCCAGCCATGTATTCGATCGTAAGAAGATGCAAGAGTACCTTCCCAAAGAAGCATACAAAGCAGTAGTAGACGCTACCGAAAAAGGCACCCCTATCAGCCGAGAAATGGCCGACCTGATAGCCAACGGCATGAAAAGCTGGGCAAAATCGCTCAATGTGACACACTACACGCACTGGTTTCAGCCACTGACAGACGGAACGGCCGAGAAACATGACGGCTTTATCGAGTTCGGTGAAGACGGTGAAGTAATCGAACGTTTTTCCGGCAAATTACTGATCCAGCAGGAACCGGACGCTTCTTCTTTCCCTAATGGTGGAATCCGTAATACATTCGAAGCCCGCGGTTACACTGCATGGGACGTTTCGTCACCGGCTTTCGTAGTAGACACCACTCTTTGTATCCCGACGATTTTTATCTCATATACAGGTGAAGCACTCGACTACAAAACTCCATTATTAAAAGCATTGGCAGCCGTTGACAAAGCTGCTACCGAAGTATGCCAGCTTTTCGACAAAAACATCACCCGGGTATTCACCAATTTGGGTTGGGAACAGGAATATTTTTTGGTTGACACCTCTTTATATAATGCCCGCCCCGACCTTCGACTAACAGGACGCACCTTGATGGGACATTCTTCGGCCAAGGACCAACAGTTGGAAGATCATTACTTCGGTTCTATTCCACCACGCGTCACAGCTTTCATGAAAGAACTTGAAATAGAGTGTCACAAGCTGGGCATACCGGTAAAGACCCGCCACAATGAAGTTGCTCCCAACCAGTTTGAATTGGCTCCCATTTTTGAAAACTGTAATCTGGCGAATGACCACAATCAGCTGGTAATGGACCTGATGAAACGTATCGCACGCAAACATCATTTTGCTGTTCTTTTCCATGAAAAACCCTACAATGGCGTTAATGGTTCGGGCAAACATAACAACTGGTCGCTCTGCACCGATACAGGCATCAACCTCTTTGCACCGGGTAAAAATCCAAAAGGAAACATGCTATTCCTTACTTTTCTGGTAAACGTATTAATGATGGTCCACAAGAATCAGGATCTGTTGCGTGCTTCTATTATGAGTGCCGGAAACAGTCACCGTTTGGGAGCCAACGAAGCACCTCCCGCTATCTTGTCCATTTTCCTGGGTTCACAACTGTCAGCTACACTCGATGAAATTGTCCGTCAGGTGACCAACTCAAAAATGACTCCGGAGGAGAAGACAACTTTGAAATTAGGTATCGGGCGTATACCCGAAATCCTGCTCGATACCACCGACCGTAATCGCACTTCTCCTTTTGCATTCACGGGAAATCGTTTTGAGTTCCGTGCCGCCGGATCCTCAGCCAACTGTGCTGCTGCCATGATTGCCATAAATGCTGCCATGGCCAACCAGTTGAATGAATTTAAAGCATCGGTAGACAAACTGATGGAAGAGGGTATCGGTAAGGACGAAGCAATCTTCCGCATCCTGAAAGAAAATATCATAGCCTCCGAACCTATCCGTTTTGAGGGTGACGGCTACTCAGAAGAGTGGAAACAGGAAGCAGCCCGCCGCGGACTAACCAACATCTGCCATGTTCCGGAGGCCCTGATGCATTATATGGATAACCAATCGAGAGCCGTACTGATAGGCGAACGTATCTTCAACGAAACCGAACTCGCCTGTCGTCTGGAAGTGGAATTGGAAAAATATACCATGAAGGTACAGATTGAAAGCCGCGTATTGGGTGATCTGGCCATCAACCACATCGTCCCTATCGCTGTCAGCTACCAGAACCGTCTTTTGGAAAACCTTTGCAGAATGAAGGAAATCTTCTCTGAAGAAGAATACGAAGTAATGAGTGCCGATCGGAAAGAACTTATTAAAGAAATCTCTCACCGTGTATCTGCTATTAAAGTACTGGTACGCGACATGACAGAAGCCCGCAAAGTAGCCAATCACAAAGAGAACTTCAAAGAAAAAGCATTTGCTTACGAAGAGACCGTACGTCCTTACCTGGAAAGCATACGCGACCATATAGACCATCTCGAGATGGAAATTGACGATGAAATCTGGCCGTTGCCCAAATACAGAGAACTGTTATTCACGAAGTAAGCCATACTTGATGTCTCCCCGTAAGAAGGTCCTTTTCAAAGATCTCTTATGGGGAGCTTTTCATTTCCCGGGTTTCCTCTACCCAACCCTACTTTCCTGCCGGCAAACATCCCAGCGTCTGTCAACAAAAGATTGAAAGAGATCAATGTTCAATTTGAAAGATAGATAAACCGGAGTTCCATATCGCGCTTCTTGCTCTCAGAAAGAGTATGCTCACTCTCCTAAATAGTCCGCCCGACTTCCAAAATGTAAAGCATACATAGCAAACTTTTCGATAAACTATTCTGTTTTTCATTTTTTCTTTCTACATTTGTGCTTTATAACACAGTTTTGCAACAGATATGGTAAAGATGAATTTGTCAGAAATAAACGTTCCCGAACGTATTGCAGAGATGTGGGCTCCTCTAAACGCAGAGCAAAGGGAGTTCCTGGCCAATAATTTCACCCTTCAAAATTACAAAAAGAATGAAACAATTTATTGTGAAGGTGAATCACCTACCTATCTGATGTGTCTGCTTAGCGGCAAAGTAAAAATCTATAAAGACGGTGTAGGAGGCAGAAGTCAGATTATACGCATGATAAAGCCTACAGAATATTTCGGTTACCGAGCTTACTTTGCCAAAGAAGACTATGTGACTGCCGCTTCTGCGTTCGAACCTTCAACCATCTGCCTGATTCCCATGAGTGCTATCATGACACTGGTAAGCCAGAACAATGACCTGGGTATGTTTTTCATTCGTCAATTGTCTATCGACCTCGGTATTGCCGATGAAAGAACCGTCAATCTGACCCAAAAACACATTCGCGGACGCTTGGCCGAATCACTGCTTTTCCTCAAAGAAAGCTATGGACTGGAAGAAGATGGCTCTACGTTAAGTATCTATCTTTCACGCGAGGATTTGGCTAACCTATCGAATATGACTACTTCTAATGCCATCCGTACATTATCCAACTTCGCAACCGAACGACTGATCACCATCGACGGACGAAAAATCAAGATCATCGACGAGGAAAAACTTAAGAAGATCAGCAAAATAGGATAAAAGCGCTTTGTCGCCATTCAATAACTTAACACACATTTATTACCATGAAAAAAGGAATTACTCTTTTTCTTTTGTCTCTGCTTTTCATCACCCCCGGATGTAAACAGTCAAAAGAAACCATCGTGAACGAATACAATATCGTTCCGTTGCCAAACCAAATGATTCCCCAACAGGGACGGTTCGAAATAAGTAAAAAAGTAAGAGTCATAACAACCGCTTGTACACCGGACGTACAAATCATTGCCGACAGCCTCATCAACCGATTGAAGCTGACATCAGGAATTACCATAAAGCAAACTTTCGAGAACGTAACGGACGAGCCTGTTATTCGTTTCGTGCCGCAAGACGGAATGCCCGAAGAGGGATATAAACTCTCTGTCGCTCCTCAAAATATCACCCTTACAGCTTCTACCCCCAAGGGATTTTTCTATGCAGTGCAAACACTTTATCAGTTATTGCCACCCGTTGTATATGGTAATCAAAAGGTGAAGAACGCCGAATGGTCGGTACCGGCTGTCGAAATAGAAGATGCTCCGCGCTTTGCATACCGTGGTCTGATGCTGGACGTATGTCGCCACTTCTCCCCGGTGGAATATATATATAAATTCATCGATATGCTGGCCATGCACAAGATGAACACTTTCCACTGGCATCTGACCGACGACCAGGGATGGAGAATCGAAATCAAAAAATATCCTAAACTGACTGAGATAGGTTCCAAACGTAAAGAGACATTAGTAGATTATTACTATGTAAACTACCCGCAAGTCTTTGACGGCAAAGAGCATGGCGGATACTATACACAGGAGCAGATCAGAGCCATTGTAGACTATGCAGCCAGCAAATTTATCACGGTGATCCCCGAAATCGAGATGCCGGGGCATGCAATAGCAGCCATTGCTTCTTATCCGGAACTTTCATGTACCCCGGACAGTACATGCGATGTGACAGGAACCTGGGGTGTATTTGAGCAGGTATTCTGCCCTTCAGACACCACTTTCCAATTCCTTGAAGGAGTGATGGATGAAGTTATGGATCTCTTCCCCAGCAAATACATCCATATCGGTGGTGATGAATGCCCGAAAACAGCCTGGATCAACAGTGAATACTGCCAGTCGTTGATCAAACAACTGGGACTGAAAGACGATGTTACCCCCAACGTTATCGATGGGAAGAAACATACCAAAGAAGAGAAGTTACAAAGCTACTTTATCACCCGCATGGAGAAATACTTGAATAGTAAAGGGCGTAACATCATCGGATGGGACGAAATTCTGGAAGGCGGACTGGCCCCGAATGCCACCGTTATGTCCTGGAGAGGAGTAGAGGGTGGATTAAATGCAGCCAAAGCCGGACACAACGCCATTATGACACCAAATCCATACGCATATCTGGATCAGTATCAGGAAGAACCGGAGATAGCTCCCGTCACCATCGGTGGATATAATACGCTTAAAAAGACTTACAGCTACAACCCTGTACCGGACGATGCAAACGAACTGGTGAAAAAGCATATCATCGGTGTACAGGGTAACATCTGGACGGAATACATGCCCGGCAATGACAACCGCGACTATCAGGCTTTCCCACGTGCAGTAGCCATCGCCGAAACGGGCTGGACATTGAATGCAAACAAAAACTGGAATAACTTTTGCCAACGCATGGTAGAAGACTTCCGTCGTATGGATGTGAAAAATGTCAAAGCTTGCCGCAATTTCTTCGATGTGAATATCAATACACATGTAGACGAAACTAATACGTTGAAAGTAGTACTGGAAAGTTTCTACCCCAATGCCGAAATTCACTATACAACAAATGGAAGCGTTCCAACAGTAGAATCTGCCATTTACAATCAGCCTTTCGCCTTATCCGGCGAGATGGACGTGAAAGCCGCTGCTTTCAAAGACGGAAAGATGTTGGGCAAGGTCAGTGGAAAGAAGTTGTATGGCAATCTGATCAGTGGTAAAAGTTTCACAGTGACTCCGCCCATCGGAGGGGCCAAAGGCGACATTTTTGGTGAAAATGATGTTCTCGGTACTGATATAAGCACTTTCGGACTGACCAACGGTAAACGTGGCAACATCGCTTCGATGACTCCGTGGAGCGGATTCCGGATGAACGACGCCTGCAATAAACTGGTATTTATCGTTGAATTCGAACAGCCTACTACTGTCAGCAAAGTGGTCTTCGGTTCGTTATACAACCCCGCATCAGTCATTCTCCCTCCCAGTGTAGCTACTGTCGAGACCTCTTCCGACGGACAGAAGTATGATAAAATGGCAGAAGCTTCCTTCAAACGGAACTATCCTGAAAGAGGCAGAAAGGCATTCACTGATACATTAGGCTTTGCCCCCAAAGAAGTCAAGTATATCAAAATCACTCTTCAAAATGGTGGTACTTTACGAAACGGTATTGATTTCGTGAAAGACCCGAATGAAAAAGATGTGGTTCAGGCTAACATCTATTTGGACGAAATAGAAGTATATTAACGACCACATCATACTCCACAAAAACGCGGAGGACACAGAGTATTATTCCATTTCTGAAAATATAAACTCTGCGTCCTCCGCTTTATTTCCGGACACAATTACTGTCCAAAGAGACAACTGCGTCCGGAATATCTTTGTAGTTTTTTACAAATCTTAGATCAATCCCTTTTCAGACAGATAGCGTTCAGCTTCAATAGCAGCTTTACATCCGCTTCCGGCTGCTGTAATAGCCTGACGATAATGCGGATCAGCTACGTCACCTGCAGCAAATACTCCGGGTACCTTGGTACGAGGACTGTCACCGTCGGTGGTAATATATCCCACTTCATCAGTATCCAGATAGGGTTTAAAGATGTCCGAATTCGGTTTATGCCCGATAGCAAGGAAGAAACCGTCGATAGGTAATGAATAGCGTTCTTCATCGGGCTCCTCCCAACGTTTCACAAGATTCATACCTTCTACACCGTTCTCACCGAAAAGACCAACTACATTATGCTCAAAAAGTACTTCAATCTTATCATGTTTCCTCACACGCTCCTGCATAATTTTCGAAGCACGAAGATAAGGCTTGCGCACAACCAGATAAACCTTGGAAGCGAGTCCGGCCAAATAGATCGCTTCTTCACAAGCAGTGTCACCACCACCTACCACAGCAACCACTTTCTTACGATAGAAAAAACCGTCGCAAGTAGCACAAGCGCTTACCCCCATACCGGCATACTTCTTTTCATCGTCCAGTCCTAAATATTTGGCTGTAGCTCCGGTGGCGATAATCAATGAATCGGCTTCGATTACTTTTTCACCATCGATTGTAATTTTGTAAGGAGCCTGACCAAGATCAGAAGCGGTAGCAATCCCAAAGCGGATGTCAGCACCAAAACGTTCGGCCTGTGTACGAAGATCTTCCATCAATTGCGGTCCGCTGATTCCTTGCGGATAGCCCGGGAAGTTTTCTACATCGGTAGTGGTAGTCAACTGTCCACCCGGCTGTATTCCTTCGTAAAGCACCGGTGACAAATTTGCACGTCCAGCATAGATAGCGGCTGTATAGCCGGCTGGTCCTGAACCTATAATAAGGCATTTAATTCTTTCTGTTTCCATACTCCTATTTATATTTTACGATTTACTATTTAACGCTTGAAATCATTTCCCTCTCCTACCGAAGATCAATCACTTCGGCATGAGGATATTGTTTCTTATCAAACACAAACATACCATCGGCATATTTCAAACCTGTCTGATAACCGGTCACAGTGATCTCGCTACGACTCTTATCACGTTGTTCCATCATAATGAACAAGGGTTGATAAGTCTCTTTACTCACATAAAGCACAATTCGCGATAAATCTCTCTTCTTATCAGTAGCAGTCAATACTACCTCATAGACCGGTTTGCCACCAAAGTTCTTCAATGATCCGATCTTATAGTCGAAGCCATGACGGTATATCTGTAAAAGCGCATACGGATTAAGGCCCTGCAATTCGGTCCCGGTAGGGTTACTGATATTAACTTCATCACTGCTTCTCAGATAGCTCCACTGGGTCTTACCATCAAACCAAGTAATACCATCGTCTGTTTTCAGTACAAACTTTTCCCCTTTGAGTTCGATGACTCCGGCAGACTGTCCGGCCATCCTGCTTTTGTTAAACACTGTCACGTTGAATTCCGCACGGATACCGCCTGCCTTTTCAAATGTGGCCGCCGTCTTATCAAGCACAACTTTTGCCTGCATTTGTTGTTGAGCAAACACAGGCAAAGTCAGTAAAGCTATCCAAATGCTAATTATAATCTGCTTCATTGTATACACTCATTTAACGTTTGATTATTGAATATTGTTCAAACGCATTTCAAGGTCATTTTCGTCCACACACAGCACATCGCGTGCCTTGCTTCCCTGTGAGGGACCTACAATACCGGCCTTTTCCAGCTGATCCATCAAACGCCCGGCACGATTGTAGCCGATGGAGAATTTGCGCTGTATCAGCGAAGTAGATCCCTGCTGGTGAATCACAATCAACCGGGCAGCTTCCTCAAACAACGGATCGAGCCGTCCCATATCGACTTCACCCAAATCACTACCGCTATCTTCACTCACATATTCGGGCAGGAAGAAGGCGGTAGGATATCCCTGCTGACGTGAAATATACTTGGTGATTTCTTCCACTTCGGGCGTATCGATAAATGCACACTGTACACGTACCGGATCGGCTCCCTGAAGGAAGAGCATATCACCGCGACCGATCAACTGATTGGCTCCCGGACGGTCGAGGATGGTACGTGAGTCCATCATCGCTGACACGCGAAATGCGATACGTGCCGGGAAGTTGGCCTTAATAGTACCTGTAATGATATTGGTAGTCGGACGTTGGGTTGCGATAATCATATGAATACCTACGGCACGTGCCAACTGCGCAATACGGGCGATCGGTAGTTCTATCTCCTTACCGGCTGTCATAATCAAATCACCAAACTCATCAATAACCACTACGATATAAGGCATAAATTTATGCCCCTTTTCCGGATTCAGGCGGCGATTGATGAACTTCTCGTTGTACTCTTTAATGTTGCGCACATGAGCCATTTTCAGCAAATCATAGCGGCTGTCCATCTCTACACAAACAGAATTGAGGGTCTGCACCACTTTAGTTACGTCAGTGATGATAGCATCTTCACCATCGGGAAGTTTTGCAAGAAAATGATGCTCAATGACAGAATAAATGCTGAATTCCACTTTCTTAGGATCCACCAGAACAAACTTCAATTCGGCAGGATGCTTCTTATAAAGCAGTGAAGTGATGATAGCGTTCAAGCCGACAGATTTACCTTGTCCGGTAGCACCTGCCACCAATACGTGCGGCATTTTGCAAAGATCAACCATGAATACCTCATTCGTAATGGTTTTACCAAGTGCAATAGGCAAATCATAGGTTGACTCCTGAAACTTCTTACTACCTATAATAGACTGTCCTGAAACGATCTTCGGATTTGAGTTAGGCACCTCGATACCGATCGTACCTTTTCCAGGTATGGGAGCAATGATACGAATGCCCAACGCAGAAAGGCTCAAAGCGATATCGTCTTCCAAGCCACGAATCTTTGAAATACGTACTCCTTGTTCCGGAGTGATCTCATAAAGAGTTACCGTAGGTCCTACCGTAGCTTTAATCGTACTTATTTCAATGCCAAAACTACGCAATGTATTGATAATACGGTCTTTATTCGCATTCTGTTCCTCCATATTGATGGTAGGCTCACTATTTTCATAGTGTTTCATCAAATCGATAGTAGGAAAATGATAGTTCTCTAAATCCAATTTAGGGTTGTAAGGTTCGGTCTCCGCACCCTGATAATTTTCATCATCGGCAGCAGGCTCTATCTCGAACTCAGGCTCTTTATCTGCCGACGCTGCCCGAAAAGGAGGTACGGGATCAGGAGCTGTCTGTTCAAAAGTCATAGTCACATCACCATCGGATGTCACATCCCTGTCTTCCGGAGTCACAGGCATTTCGGTTGAAGATTCGACAGGTGTTTCAGACACAACAGTAGTTTCCACCTTTTTCACCGGTACTTCCTGACGGAAAGTACGATTTACATCAAATTCCACTTCCTGAGGTTTTGGGTTATCATATTCATGTGATTGAGGGGCCTGAGTAACTTCAGCAAGTTCTTCTTTTTGTTTACGCTTCAAGAAACTAAGACTAAAAAGCTTACGCAGCCAAATGATGGTGCGGGCACTCATATATATAAGGAAACAAATACCTGTTGCCAGAAGAATCAGCCATACACCCGGAATGCCGACTTGAGAAATCAGCCAGTTACTGATGTTATAACCATGCAATCCACCCAGATAGATGAAGGAGTCCTGATAATGGTCCATAAAAACGAAACCAAGGAAAACAGAAAACCAAATGAGCAGCAATGAACATCCGATAAACCATTTCCAAAGGCGTACCACACGCACACGCATTAATTTGAGTCCGGCAACAGCCAGATAGATTAAAATAAAGAAAGAGGAAATACCAAAACAATCATTGATCAGGTAGCTTGCCAACTGAGCTCCCCGGGAACCTGCATAGTTCTTTACGTGATTGTTCACAGCAGCAAGGTCCTGGGCATTTCCGCTATCAATAATACTTTGGTCAGCTGCTCCAGTGAAAAAGAAAGAGGTAAAGGCCAGTAACAAATAGACTGAGAAAATGACCAGTACCAACCCGATTACAAAGTGAATTGTTTCGTTCCTGAAGAAAGCCACATATTTTTTTGTGGAAGCCGGCTTCTGTTCTGCTTCCTTATCTGATTTCTTTTTTGCCATGTGGATGATGAATCTTAAGCTATATGATTAATGATGCAAAAGTAGTAAAAAAAAGAATTTCATTGGACTACCCACAACTTTTTCTTACCTTTGCGTTTCAATTCAAGCAGATATGAAAAAAGAGAGTCAAGTAATATTTGATAAGAATGTGATAGAATTCGTTACAGTAGCCGCCGAGTTCTGCGCTTTTTTGGAACGTGCCGAAAGTATGAAACGCAGTACGTTTGTTGATACCACCCTTAAAATACTTCCTTTGCTTTATCTAAAAGCATCCATGCTTCCGAAATGCGAAATGATAGGTGATGAATCACCTGAAACGTATGTAACGGAAGAAATTTACGAAGTGTTGCGCATCAACCTGGCATCCATATTGGCAGAAAAAGACGATTATCTGGAAGTATTTCTACCCGACATGGCTTACAGTGACGAACCGATCAAAAAGAATATTTCGGAAGATCTGGCCGATATCTATCAGGATATCAAAGACTTTATCTTCGTATTCCAGCTGGGATTGAACGAGACGATGAACGATTCCCTCGCCATCTGCCAAGAAAACTTCGGACTCTTGTGGGGACAAAAACTGGTAAACACCATGCGTGCCCTGCATGACGTAAAATATAGTCCGAAAGCCCGGGGAGAAGACGAAGAGGAAGAAGAGTACGAACCCGAAAACAATGAAGACTGTCACTGTGAAGATGACGACTGCCATTGTCACGATCATGGCTGCCATTGCCATGATGATGAATAAAAGAATATGATTTTAAAAAGAACCATCAGCAAAGAAGAGGTGAAGGAGATGCCCAAAGCAGCATTTCCCGGACGGATTCATGTAATACAGACTGAAAGTGAGGCGCAAAAAGCGGTGGCTTATCTGCAATCCCAAGCCATCTTGGGAATCGACAGCGAGACACGTCCCTCATTCACCAAGGGACATTCTCATAAAGTAGCATTACTTCAGATTTCATCTGACGAGTGTTGCTTTCTGTTTCGCCTGAACATGACCGGCCTAACCCAACCTATCATAGAACTACTTGAAGATCCGAAAGTAATCAAAGTGGGCCTTTCGCTAAAAGACGACTTCATGATGTTACACAAACGGGCCCCTTTCAATCAACAGGCATGCATTGAGTTACAAGAGTACGTCCGTCCTTTCGGCATTCAGGATAAGAGCCTGCAAAAGATATACGGTATCTTGTTTAGTGAGAAAATCTCAAAATCACAGCGTCTTTCTAATTGGGAAGCAGATGTACTGACGGACGCTCAAAAGCAATACGCAGCTACAGATGCTTGGGCCTGCCTCAACATATATCACTTATTGGAGGAACTGAAACGAACAGGAAACTACGAATTGGCTCCGGAAGAGGAAGCCACAGAGAAAGTAAAAGTAGGTTCAGATCAACAATAAAAGTAAAAACAACATAATAAATTTATGCATAAAGTATATCTTAAACCCGGCAAAGAAGACTCATTGAAACGGTTCCACCCCTGGATTTTTTCTGGTGCCATCGCCCACTTCGACGGCGAACCCGAGGAAGGTGAAGTAGTGGAAGTGTACACCTCAAAAAAAGAATTTATTGCCAAAGGGCATTTCCAGATCGGAAGTATTGCTGTACGTGTACTTTCGTTCAAACAAGAAGAGATTAACCACGATTTCTGGAAACACAAATTGGAAGTGGCCTACGACATGCGACGCAGTATTGGCATCGCTACCAATCCGACTAACAATACCTATCGCCTGGTACATGGAGAAGGCGATAATCTGCCCGGACTCGTTATCGATGTTTATGCCCGGACTGCTGTGATGCAGGCACATTCTGCAGGAATGCATGTAGACCGTATGGCCATTGCCGAAGCTTTGTCCGAAGTTATGGGTGATCAGATTGAAAATATCTATTATAAATCAGAAACGACCCTCCCATTTAAAGCGGACCTTTTCCCGGAGAACGGTTTCCTTAAAGGAGGAAGCAGCGACAACATCGCTCAGGAATATGGGCTGAAATTCCATGTAGACTGGCTGAAGGGACAAAAAACAGGATTTTTTGTAGACCAGCGTGAGAATCGTGCTCTACTGGAGCGTTATGCCAAGGGGCGGTCGGTATTAAATATGTTCTGTTATACCGGAGGCTTTTCCTTTTACGCCATGCGTGGAGGTGCCAAACAGGTGCACTCGGTAGACAGTTCTGCAAAAGCCATCGATCTGACTAATAAAAATGTAGAATTAAACTTCCCGGGAGATACCCGTCATGCAGCCTTTGCTGAAGATGCTTTCAAATATCTCGACCGTATGGGTGACCAGTACGACTTGATCATTCTTGATCCTCCGGCATTTGCCAAACATAAGGATGCGCTGCGCAATGCCCTTCAGGGCTACCGCAAGCTCAATGCCAAAGCATTTGAGAAAATCAAACCGGGTGGTATCTTATTCACCTTCTCATGTTCGCAAGTAGTGACCAAAGATAATTTCCGTACTGCTGTATTTACTGCTGCCGCCATGTCGGGCAGAAGTGTACGTATACTACATCAGTTGACCCAGCCCGCAGACCATCCGGTGAACATCTATCACCCGGAAGGGGAATATCTCAAAGGATTGGTGCTCTATGTAGAATAATCATTCCATAAGCATAAAAGCACCATCCTCAAAGTTAATTAGAGTTAATAAACAGAAGATTTTCATCAAATCATTATGTTATATAACATAAATCCCTTTATCTTTGCACTGTGTTTTTCATGGTATTAGATTTAAGGTTAATAAAGATTGGCTGTCCGGGAGGATAGCCTTTTTTTATTTGTATATATGAAGAGAGAATAGATTACTGCGGGATCAATGAATAAACTTAGAAATAAAGATAGATATTCAGCCCTTTACCCCCTCCAATTTATTCATTGACTCCATTTGGTTAACAATCCTTCTAATAATGTAAAAGAACCGTCCTGCAGCAGGTGGTGGATGACCTGCTTCTTTAATTAAATAAGCAGTAACCTCTACCTTTTATTTCTTTTGTTTTACTAACATAATCACCGGATTGTCTTCTTCATTCAACCTAGAGGCGATTTCTTTCAATTTACCATCTTTCAGTTGGTCTTTCTTATAAATTTCAACAAGTCGGGTTGCATTTAGACTTGTGACGTCTTCAATTTCACGATTAATTGGTTTCGCTGTCATAGCCACTGTTCTTTTGTCCACATAGTCATCATTGTATATGGTAACTTGCAATACAGCCTTTTCTTCTTTGTCATACACCAGTTCATCAGCATAGAATCCGTTGCCCTTTTCAAAGTTAAATACATTTTTAACGGCTTCCATAAAGTAATAACGGTCGGTATGGATACCCATATAAAGAAAAACTTCCGGTTCCATGGTATGTGCAGAAGGAGTTCTTACAACAAAAGGACTTAATGTACCATCCGACGCATAGTTATACAATGTATCAGCCGATGTATCCATAAGTGTACATTTCCCGTTACTCAGGCGTATCTGATAAGAATAATTTGCTATAAACCTATCTCCATCATTCACAATTGGTGTATCAATCGTTTTGAAAGGAATAAAAATATCACGGGTGATACTTCCATCCTGTTTTGATAGGATAATATGGTATGATTTGGTTCTATCCTCTCCTTTACTGTGATAATCTGACATATCATAGCAAATCAAATTATCTTTGTCATAATCGAAAATAGATGAAACTTCCCGATCAAGACTCAAACACCGTTTGAACTTTCCATAAAGATCATACACTAAGATTTTATTTCCCGGTGACTTTACGAATATTTCACCATTGTTTTCATCAAGAATAATCTCATTAATCCTCGCATACTCTTCTGCTCCTTGCCCCCGACGATTTATCTTCCTCACTCCCTTACCGGTTTTTCTGTCAAAAATAAAAATATCCCCATCATTATTCCTATTTGTCGCCAATATATATTCTTTTCCCACATCCTGCACCAGACCTTGTGTAAGAAACTCGTCAGTGGTCTCCAACGCAACATATTCTACATCCATAAAGTCCTGAAGAATCAATTCTTTTTTAGGATAACTTTTCGAAACGTCAACAATGATTAAATCATTGTTTGACTGTTTATTTTCTCCACACCCCGCTAATACCACCAACAGAATGACTGCTAAAATCGTTTTTGTTTGTTTCATTTCAGTTATTGTTTATTTGATAAAGAAGAACCTGTTTAGAGCCTGTAAAAAAATGGCTGAAATCTTTTTAATCTAAACTTTCCGTATCAGCCGAATAGTTTCTTTCTTTGGAGTAACCAAACTTTAAAAAAGATATATCAGACTGATTTTAAGGAAAAAGAGTGGTAATATATAACAAAAGTATTGAACCTGCAAGAAAGAAAGCGAAAATAAGATTTACAAATGATTTAGAATGCCATTTTTTATTTAGTGAAGACCGGCTGCCAATGGCATATGCTTCCTCTTGACCTCCCTAAGTGGCAGTTGGTTTACTACTACTATCGCAAATGGGCGACCTTGTTGGATTTTGACTTGCTATTAGAGAAACTTCCTAAAGACCTTTTTTCCCTGCGCAAATAAAGAAGAAAACAAATGGATTTCCCCTCTTATCATAAGCCATTATAAACAAAACTATTACGATCATTCATGCGATCTTTACTCCGCCCCGCATACCCGGATAAGATTCAGACCATCTTCGCTAAAGATACGAAGGAAAACAAAATGCTTTTATAGGCATAAACAAATAAGATAACAGATACATCACGCTATATGTCAAATAGTTACGTTTACTTTCTCTACTAAAACGAAGAGTGGAAGATGGAAGATCGAAATTCATTTTCCGTATGAGAAGCGTACAAAAGGTTTTAGAGTCCGCTGAAATCACCCCCTCAAATACCGGACAACGTTCGGTTGCCACACCTTCGTTATCGAAATAACAGGCTCTAAGATTATTATGGAGGAAAATTTAAACCAGCTCTTAGATTAAATAAGGTAGCAACGGATTATATATACCCACATTATAAAAACAAATTATTAATCGTACTTTTGCAGGTTTATTTCTGACATTTAGTCATTTATACAATAGAAGTAAGTCATTTGGAATAGACCGCTTTCTTTTTTATAGACCTTTCATTCTCTGTTTTTTCCAATTTTCTTTTGCCATTTTCCTTTTCTCATTTCCTTTTATTCCATGCTTTTTCCACTCTGTCAACTAAAAATATTATATTTGCACCTGATCTGCCATAGACAGGCACGACGGGAAACACATCAATAAAAGTTATGAATATAAAAAATCGTTTGATTATTATGAACTTCCTGCAATTCTTTGTATGGGGGTCGTGGTTAATTTCACTAGGTGGCTATATGGAAAGAGGCCTCCATTTTGAAGGTGGGCAAATCGGAGCCATTTTCGCAACAATGGGAATCGCATCCATTATCATGCCGGGAATAACAGGCATTATAGCCGACAAATGGTTCAATGCCGAACGCCTTTATGGTATTTGCCACTTGCTGGGAGCCGGCTGCTTGTTCTACGCTTCTACCGCCACCGACTATAGTCAAATGTATTGGGCCATGTTACTCAATCTAATGGTTTACATGCCTACTCTTTCGCTCGCCAATACTGTTTCGTACAATGCACTCGAACAATATAAATGCGATTTAGTAAAAGACTTCCCGCCTATCCGTGTATGGGGAACCATCGGTTTCATTTGTGCTATGTGGGCAGTGGACCTTACCGGATTCAAAAACTCCAGTGCTCAACTTTATGTCGGAGCAAGCTCGGCATTACTTCTCGGACTGTATTCTTTCACTCTGCCCCCATGCCCCCCTGCAAAAAATCAGAGCAAAACCCTATTGTCTTCTTTCGGTCTAGATGCCCTCAGCCTATTCAAAAGAAAAAAGATGGCTATCTTTTTCTTTTTCTCGATGTTACTGGGTGCAGCCTTGCAAATCACAAATACATATGGTGATGCATTTTTGGGGAGTTTCGCCAAAATACCCGAATTTGCCGACTCTTTCGGTGTCAAGCACTCGGTAATCCTGCTGTCCATCTCACAAATGTCCGAAACACTGTTTATCCTGGCCATTCCTTTCTTCCTGAAACACTTCGGAATCAAACGTGTCATGCTCATCAGTATGTTTGCCTGGGTATTCCGATTCGGACTGTTTGGCTTTGGTGATCCGGGATCAGGCATCTGGATGCTGATTTTATCAATGATAGTATACGGTATGGCATTTGATTTCTTCAACATTTCCGGTTCTTTATTTGTTGAATTGGAAACCAAACCTGAGACAAGGGCCAGTGCACAAGGTTTGTTCTTCATTATGACAAACGGATTAGGCGCTGTCATCGGAGGATATGCCAGTGGAGCCGTAGTGGATGCATTCTCTGTATATGAAAACGGAATGTTGGCAAGTCGCAACTGGCCGGCTATCTGGTTCATATTTGCAGCATATGCACTGGCTATCGGTATTTTGTTTGCAATTGTTTTCAGATACAAACATCAACCGGGAGAACTTAAGAAAGTGAACAATTAACAATGGATAAGAAAGTAGAATTACAGGTATTGAACATTTCTAACAGCCAGGCGCAGGTAGGTGCCTATGCAATGGTATTGGGAGAAGTAGATGGCGAACGGCAGCTACCTATTATAATAGGACCTGCCGAGGCACAAGCTACAGCCATTTGCCTGAAAGGAATAAAGGCCCCACGCCCACTGACACACGATTTATTCTATTCGTGTCTGAATGTTTTGGGAGCAACTCTGCTCCGGGTACTAATATACAAAGCCAAAGAAGGCGTTTTCTATTCGTATATCTACTTTAAAAAAGACGAAGAAATTATTCGGATAGATGCCCGTACCTCGGATGCAGTGGCACTGGCCGTCAGGGCAGATTGTCCTATCTTTATATTCGAATCTATTCTTGAACGCGAGTGTATACGGTTGACAGACGGGGACGAACGTCCCGATACTCCGGAAGAGGATGAAAACTCACGCACGGAGCCGGTCAGCATTATTTCTCTTGAAGAAGCATTGAATAAAGCCATTCAAGAAGAGAATTACGAACTGGCAGCCCGACTTCGTGACGAAATAAACCGACATAAATAAAAGATATGCACGTATTTTATACCCCTGATATACAAACCAGCACAGAACTTCCTGAAGAGGAAGCACAGCACTGTGTACGTGTGCTCCGCCTGACAGCCGGAGATGAAATTAGTCTCACCGACGGAAAGGGAAACTTCTATCGGGCAGAGATCAGCGTGGCAACCCATAAACGTTGCCTAGTGAATATTAAAGAAACAATTTACCAAGAGCCTTTATGGGACGGACATCTGCACATTGCTATGGCACCCACAAAAAATATGGATCGTAATGAATGGTTTGCTGAAAAAGCAACTGAAATAGGGTTCGACGAATTAACATTCCTGAACTGCCGCTTCTCCGAACGGAAAGTAATTAAAACCGAACGCATTGAAAAGATATTGGTGTCTGCCATCAAGCAATCGTTAAAAGCACGTTTACCGCGTCTGAACGAGATGACTGATTTTTGCACATTTATCGAAAAAGACTTTAAAGGGCAAAAGTTCATTGCCCACTGTTACGAAGGAGAGAAACCTTTACTGAAAGATGTCTTGACAAAAGGAGAAGATGCCCTGGTGTTGATCGGACCGGAAGGTGACTTCAGCGAAGAGGAAGTCAAGAAAGCAATCGAGAAAGGATTTGTCCCTATTAGTTTAGGCAAATCGCGACTGCGCACAGAAACAGCAGCATTGGTGGCTTGCCACACAATGAATATGTAATTTACAGAAATAAAAAAGATAGTAATTATGGTAAAACGAATGATTTCCCGACTTTCGGTACTGGCAGTACTGATCGTTTTCATGGCAGCCTGCTCCAAGAAAGCGGAATATATCCATGTGATTCCGGCCGATGCTTCGGCTGTTGCTTCCATTAATCTGAATTCTCTTGCCGACAAAGCCGGCTTGAATGATAAACAGAATGAAGGGATGAAACAAAAAATGATGGAAGCCCTGAAAAGCGGAATGAATGCAGCTGCTTTCCAGCAACTGGAAAAAATAATGAAAAATCCTTCTCAATCGGGGATTGATGTCAAAGCTCCTGTATTCGTATTTACTTCCAAGACTTTCATTAGTCCCACTATAGTTGCCAAAGTCAGTAATATCGAGGACTTGCGTGCTTCGCTCGACTTAATGGCCAAAGAAGGAATCTGCCAGCCTATAGCAGAAGAAGAGGGGTACAGTTTCACATCCTTGCAGAAGAACAATCTATTGGTCTTTAATGAAAATGCAGCAGTTTTGACAGAAGCCTACGGAACTTCTCAAATGGATGTTGCCAAACAAACCATCTCCACACTGCTCAAACAGACCGAAGAGAACAGTATCGCCTCAAACGGCAGTTTCCGGAAGATGCAGGATCAGAAAGGAGACATCAACTTTTTTGCTTCAATGGATGCGGTACCCAAAATGTATACTCAACAAATCAGTCTGGGACTCTCTTCACAAATCGACTTGAGCGAAGTAAAAGCTGTGGGTAACCTCAACTTTGAGAAAGGAAAAATCGCTCTGCAGATCGAAACCTACTCGGATAATGCAGAGACGGATGCGTTACTGAAGAAACAGGCTCAAGCTGTTAAAAAGTTAAATACAACTTTCCTCCAGAACTTCCCCGAATCGACTCTCGCATTCTTAAATATAGGAGTCAATGGAGCAGCATTCTACGATTTGCTATTCAATAATGAAGAATTCCGTAGAAACGTGTCTCTTGCGAAAGCCGATGAAGTAAAAAGTTTATTCGCCTCTTTCGATGGAGATATTTCCATCGGTCTGATTAATGTAACCTTGAACAGTGTTCCTACTTTTGCTGCTTATGCAGATGCAAAGAACGGAAATGCCCTGAAAGCATTGTACGACAATAAGAAACAATTAAAATTAGGTAAAAACGAAGATATTATCCAATTGGGCGAAAACGAATATGTTTATAAGTCAAGAGCAACCAACGTATTCTTTGGCATCCGCAACAAGCAGATGTATGCCACTAATGATGAACTTCTGTACAAGAGTATCAGCAAACCTGTAGAGAAATCAATCAAAGATGCCGGATATGTATCGGATATGAAAGGCAAAAATGTATTCTTTGTTATCAATATGGATGCTATTCTCGATCTCCCTGTTGTGAAAATGATGGCTGGATTCGGCGGCGAAGAATATCAAACTTATTATAAACTCGCTTCAAAAATTTCGTATATCGAGGCATTCAGTGACAGCGAAGGTAAGACCGAAACAGCCATTCTTCTGAAAAACAAAGACGACAATGCTTTAAAACAGATAGTAGACTTTGCCAAGCAGTTCGCCGGCATGTAATCTTCAACGTGTATGGACAGCATTCACCTACAGCAAACACTTCCCCAAGTGTTTGCTGACCGTAATTCGATAACTTCGGATGTATGGCATCGGAATCTTGTTTTCCATAAAGGAAAATCTTACCTGATCGAGGCTGCCTCCGGTACCGGTAAATCATCGTTGTGCAGCTACATCTACGGCTACCGAAACGACTATCAGGGAATCATCAACTTCGACGAAACCAATATCAAAGCATACCCGGTGAAGCAATGGGTGGAAATCCGGAAACATTCACTGAGTATGCTTTTTCAGGATTTACGCATTTTTACGGAGTTGACCGCCATCGAAAACATCCGACTAAAGAATAATCTGACCGGATATAAAACCCGAAAAGAAATATTATCTCTGTTCGAAGCATTGGGACTCTCGGACAAACTGGACGTGAAGGCAGGCAAACTTTCTTTCGGACAACAACAGCGAGTGGCGTTCATCCGATCGCTTTGTCAACCTTTCGACTTCATTTTCCTGGACGAGCCCATCAGTCATTTGGACGACAACAATGCACGTATTATGGGAGAACTGGTAATGGAAGAAGCCGGAAAACAAGGGGCGGGAATCATCGTAACGTCCATCGGCAAGCATATCGAGTTAACGTATGACAGAATATTGAAATTATGAACAACTTAGTCTGGAAGCTGCTCCGTCAGCATATCAGCATCGGTCAGTTGACCGGTTTCTTCTTTGCCAACCTTTTCGGAATGGTTATTGTGCTACTCAGCGCACAATTCTACAAAGATGTAGTTCCCATCTTTACCGAAGGGGATAGCTTTATGAAGAAAGATTATATGACAGCTACTAAGAAAATCAGTACGCTGGGATCTTTTGCGGGCAAGAGTAACACTTTTTCGTCTGAGGAAATAGAGGAACTGAAGAAACAACCGTTCACCCGGAGCGTAGGTGCTTTCACTCCTTCGCAATTTAAAGTCTCCGCAGGATTGGGAATGCAGGAAGCAGGAATTCACCTTTCTACCGAAATGTTCTTTGAGGCCGTTCCTGATAAGTTTGTAGACGTCAGCCTCGATAAATGGCATTTTGATGAAAACACGCACACCATCCCTATCATCATTCCGCGCAATTATCTGAATTTATATAACTTCGGATTTGCCCAGAGCCGAAGCCTGCCTAAACTATCGGAAGGGTTGATGAGCCTGATCCAAATGGATATTCTGATGCGGGGCAACGGACGGGTTGAGCAATATAAAGGAAACATCGTCGGCTTTTCCAACCGGTTGAATACTATTTTGGTTCCACAATCTTTTATGAACTGGGCTAACCAAAACTTTGCACCGGATAGCCAGCCGGACCCTTCACGGCTGATTATTGAAGTAGACAATCCCGCTGATGCCTCCATTGCAAAGTATTTCCAACAAAAGGGTTATGAGACAGAAGACGGAAAACTGGACGCCGGGAAAACCACTTATTTTCTGCGTCTGATTGTGGGTATTGTCCTTGCAGTGGGACTATTTATCAGCATACTCTCTTTCTACATTCTGATGCTCAGCATTTTTCTGCTTTTACAAAAGAACACCGTGAAACTGGAAAGTTTGCTTCTGATAGGTTACAGCCCTTCAAGAGTAGCACTCCCCTATCAGATTCTTACATTAGGACTCAATGTTGTTGTACTGTTACTATCCGTCGGCATTGTTTCGTGGGCACGCACCTCTTATCTTACGACACTGAACCTGTTGTTTCCACAAATGTCTGTCGGATCTCTCTGGCCAACTTTCGCCATAGGTATATTTTTATTCTTATTGGTGTCTTCCATCAACGTTATTATACTGAAAAAGAAGATGTTGTCAATATGGATACACAAAGCATAGGAGAGATTAGGGCATAAAAAAAGGAGCAACGCCTTGCTCCAACCTTTGTTAACCTTAAATCTAATACTATGAAAAACACATTGCAAAGATACGTACTCTTTGGTTATCTGCAAATAATACAAGAAAAAAAGTATGTTTTATAACACCATTTAAGAGTTTAACACCTGCTTTTCACTTCCTTTTTCATATCTTTGTAACGTTATTAATAAAGATATGACCATGCCGGACTATGATCTGATTGCCATTCTTGGCCCTACCGCTTCGGGTAAAACCCCTTTTGCTGCCGCATTGGCCGCAGAGTTAAATACTGAAATCATCAGTGCCGATTCACGCCAAATCTATCGGGGAATGGATCTTGGTACAGGCAAAGACTTGGAAGACTACACTATTAACGGCCGACAAATCCCTTACCACCTGATAGATATTGCTGATCCGGGCTATAAATACAATGTATTTGAGTATCAACGTGATTTCCTGACAGCTTACGAGACTATTAAACAAAAAGGATGTCTCCCCGTTCTATGTGGAGGGACAGGCTTGTATCTGGAGTCGGTACTAAAAGGCTATCGCCTGATTCCAGTTCCCGAAAACCAAGAGTTGCGTGTACGCCTGGCCGAAAAATCATTGGAAGAACTGACTGCCATTTTAAGCAGTTATAAGACACTTCACAATTCGACAGACGTGGATACCGTCAAACGGGCAATCCGTGCTATCGAAATAGAAGAGTATTATGCAAAGACACCAATAGAAGAACGGGAGTTCCCACAACTGAACAGCCTGATTATCGGAGTGGACATCGACCGTGAATTGCGACGGGAGAAAATCACCCGCCGCCTTAAACAAAGACTGGACGACGGGATGGTTGAAGAGGTACATCGTCTCCTGGCAGAGGGAATTCAGCCGGATGATCTGATTTATTATGGATTGGAATACAAATACCTGACTTTGTACGCCATTGGCAAAATGACATACGATGAAATGTTTACCAGTCTGGAAACTGCCATCCACCAGTTTGCCAAACGGCAAATGACTTGGTTTCGGGGAATGGAACGAAGAGGTTTCACCATTCATTGGGTAGATGCTTCACTCCCAATGGAGGAAAAGATTAACTTTGTAAAGCAGAAACTCAAAGAGTTTTAGTAACTTTGGCGAAGCTCTTAACCGTTTTTGTTTCATTTATCAGTTCGTCCCGCAAGTGTGGGTCCATGCGCCCGGCTACCCAAGCCCATCAGTCCGGGAACGGAGGCAGATGAGCCCTCAAGCGCAGGGCGAGTTAATGGATAAAGAGAAAGGTAATAAATAGCCTATGATAACCGGTTAAGCCAGTGCAAGTCTGTTGTTAATATATGAATGATCGGTCGTTTAACAAAAAGATCGGTCACCATACAGAGAAATTAGAAATAAAAGTACGAAATAATAAATATAATATCCATGAGCGTAGAACCTGGAAAATGGGGTGTAATCTACAATCCCAAAGCAGGCACACGAAAGGTGCAGAAACGGTGGAAAGAAATAAAAGAGTACATGGACTCTAAGGGAGTGTCATACGACTATGTGCAGTCCGAGGGTTTCGGATCGGTAGAACGACTCGCCGGTATTCTGGCCAACAACGGTTATCGCACCATCGTAGTAGTGGGCGGAGACGGTGCACTGAATGATGCCATTAACGGCATTATGAGTTCGAACGCAGAAAAAAAAGAAGAGATAGCCATCGGTATCATTCCCAACGGAATAGGAAACGACTTTGCCAGATACTGGGAATTGAATCTGGAATACAAACAAGCAGTAGACTGGATTATCAATAACCGCCGAAAGAAAATAGACGTGGGTTACTGCAACTTTTACGATGGCGAAAAACACCAACGACGTTACTTCCTCAATGCAGTCAATATAGGATTAGGTGCGCGTATCGTAAAAATCACGGACCAGACCAAACGTTTCTGGGGAGTAAAGTTCCTCTCCTATCTGGCAGCTCTCTTCCTGCTGATATTCGAACGCAAGCTTTATCGTTCACATCTCAAAATTAACGACGAACACATCCGCGGACGGATTATGACAGTCTGTGTGGGAAGTGCCACCGGATACGGACAAACCCCAAGTGCCGTACCCTATAATGGCTGGCTGGATGTATCGGTCATCTACCGTCCCGAGTTCCTGCAAATCTTGTCCGGACTGTGGATGCTTATTCAAGGACGCATATTGAACCACAAAGTGGTGAAATCCTACCGTACCCGAAAAGTAAAAGTATTGCGTGCCCAGAATGCCGCCGTCGACCTTGACGGACGCTTGTTGCCACGCCATTTCCCGATTGAAATAGGAATTATCCCGGAAGCAACCACATTGATTATACCCAATTGATAAAACATAAATGTTATGATAGAACAACTGAAGAACAATAAAACAGGAAATTTTTTCCTGTTAGCCGGTCCTTGCGTCATCGAAGGCGAAGAGATGGCTATGCGAATTGCAGAAAAAATAGTAAATATCACCGATAAACTGGGTATTCCCTATGTATTTAAAGGTTCATACCGTAAAGCCAACCGTTCTCGCTTGGATTCATTCATGGGAATTGGTGATGAAAAAGCGTTGAAAGTTCTCGAGAAAGTACACAATACCTTCGGAGTGCCTACCGTAACCGATATTCACGCAGCCGATGAAGCAGCCATGGCAGCCGATTATGTAGACATCCTGCAGATACCCGCTTTCCTCTGCCGGCAAACGGACTTACTGGTCGCTGCTGCTCAAACCGGAAAAACGATTAATATCAAAAAAGGACAGTTCCTCTCTCCGCTTGCCATGCAGTTTGCAGCAGACAAGGTGATAGAGGCCGGCAACAAGAACGTTATGCTGACTGAACGTGGAACAACTTTCGGTTATCAGGACCTGGTCATCGACTACCGGGGCATACCGGAAATGCAATCTTTCGGTTATCCGGTCATCCTGGATGTAACTCATTCATTACAGCAACCCAACCAGACGAACGGTGTAACAGGCGGTATGCCGCAATTGATCGAAACGGTAGCCAAAGCCGGCATTGCCGTAGGAGCCGACGGTCTCTTTATTGAGACACACGAAAATCCGGCAGTAGCCAAAAGCGACGGTGCCAATATGTTGAAACTTGACCGGTTGGAAGGCTTATTGACTAAACTGGTGAAAATTAGAGAAGCAATTATGTGATTTACTTCCCGGTAATGCGACTGATAGAAAAAACAGTAAGAAGGTAATTCATCTCAGGAGATGCTGGAAGTCCGGATTCTCAATACATAAATAGGATCTATGTGCTCTGAAACTCCTGCGGTGAGTGGAACTTAAAAACAGTATAGCAATGAAACATTTATTCCGTGGTTTACTTTTGGTTGCAGTCATCTTATGCTGCAACTTCCAACAGGCCTTTGCACAGCAAATGCCGCCCATCCCTATCGACAAGAACGTACGTATTGGAAAGTTGGACAATGGTCTGACCTACTACATCCGTAAGAACAATCTGCCTGCCAACCGGGCTGACTTCTACATTGCCCAGAAAGTGGGTTCTATTCAAGAAGAAGAAAATCAACGCGGATTGGCACACTTCCTGGAACACATGTGTTTTAATGGGACAACTCACTTCCCCGGTGATGCCTTGAAGCAATATCTGGAGCGTATCGGCGTTAAATTCGGTGAAAACCTGAACGCATATACGGCTATCGATGAAACGGTTTACAATATCTCCAATGTACCCGTCAAAACTCCCGGTGCAGTAGACTCCTGCCTGCTGATTCTACACGACTGGAGCAATGACCTGACACTCGATCCGAAAGAGATTGATAAAGAACGCGGCGTCATCAATGAAGAATGGCGTACACGCATGAGTGCCATGATGCGTATGCAAGAGAAGCTTCTGCCAATGATGTATCCGGGTGACAAATACGCCCATAGCTTCCCCATCGGCACCATGGACGTAGTGATGAATTTTAAGCCGCAAACCTTGAGAGACTATTACGAAAAATGGTATCGTCCCGACTTACAGGGAATCGTCATCGTCGGTGATATCGATGTAGATGCCGTAGAAGCTAAAATCAAAACAATGTTTGCCGACATCCCTGCACAGCCTAATGCGGCAGAACGTATCTACTATCCTGTCGCAGACAATAAAGAACCGATTATCTGTATCTTGAAAGACAAGGAACAGCCTCATGTCCAAGTTCTACTCTTCAATAAACACGAAGCAGTTCCCGATAACCAGAAAGGAAATGTGGACTATCTGATACAGCAATACGCCAAGAATCTGATCAGCATTATGCTGAATGCACGTTTGAACGAACTGGTTCAGACAGCCAATCCACCCTATATTTATGCAGGAGCAGACGATAGCAACTTCTTTGTTGCCAAAACCAAAGATGCATTTCTGGGGATCGTGGTTTGCAAAGAGGACAGCATCGAAAATGGTATCGCCGCCATGCTCCGCGAATTAGAACGTGCCCGCCAATTCGGCTTCACCGAAACAGAATACAATCGTGCCCGTGCCGAATACTTGCGTCAGTTGGAATCTTCTTACAATGAACGTGACAAACAGAAGAACGAAAAGTATGTAAATGAATATGTCCGCCACTTTCTTGATAACGAACCTATACCGGGCATAGAGAACGAATATACAATCATCAACCAGATCGCCCCCAATATTCCGGTGGCAGCAATCAACCAATTGATGAAAGGACTGATTACAGACGACAATCAGGCGCTGGCCCTTTTCGCACCCGAAAAAGAGGATCTGAAACTACCATCCGAAGCCGCTATCGCAAAACTGCTGAAGGATGCAAAAACCGAAAAGCTGACTGCCTACGTAGATAAAGTATCAGACGAACCCTTGATGGCTGAAGCGCCGAAAGGTGGTAAGATTGTTTCGGAATCAAAAGACGACATCTTTGGAGCAACTACTTTGACCCTTTCTAACGGAGTAAAAGTGATTATAAAGAAAACTGATTTCAAAGCAGATGAAATCCGGATGAAAGGTGTCAGCCTGGGAGGTAGTTCCGTATTCCCGGATTCGGAAATCATCAATATAAATGGTCTGGATGCAGTCGGAGTCGGTGGTTTGGGTAACTTCAGTGCTGTAAACCTTGAAAAAGTGCTCGCCGGAAAGAAAGCATCGGTTAGTTACGATATCGCAAACAAGACCGAAAGCGTTTCAGGAAGTTGTTCACCCAAAGATTTCGAAACGATGATGCAACTCACTTACCTTACATTTACAGCACCGCGTAGAGACGATGATGCATTTGCTTCATATAAAAATCGTAATAAAGCCGCATTAAAGAATCAGGAATTGAATCCGAATGTGGCCTTCAGCGACTCTATCCAAGCCGGCATCTATATGAAACACCCGAGAATCATACGCATAAAAGCCGACATGGTGGATCAAATGGATTACGACAAGATTCTGTCTATGTATCAGGATCGTTTCAAAGATGCAAGTGACTTCACATTTATCTTTGTCGGTAACGTAGATGTAGAGAAGATGAAACCGGTAATTGCCGAATATCTGGGTGCGCTCCCCGCCGTTAACCGCAAAGAAACTTTCAAAGATAACAAAATTGAAATGCGTCAAGGCATTTACAAGAACGAGTTTACCAAGCAGCAAGAGACACCGAAAGCTTCCGTTTTCGCTTTCTACAACGGAGATTGCAAATATGACCTGAGAAACAACCTCTTGCTTAGCATGACAAGCCAGATTCTGGATTTGGTCTACACAGAAAAAGTACGTGAAGACGAAGGAGGTACATATGGTGTATATGTAGGCGGAACGCTACAAAAATATCCAAAAGAAAAAGCAATCCTGCAAATCATCTTCGATACGGCTCCCGAAAAGAAAGAGAAGCTGATGAAGATCATTTTCGGAGAAATCGATAACATAACGAAAACAGGCCCGTCGGAAGCCAACTTGAACAAAGTGAAAGAATATATGCTGAAAAAGCATACCGAAGACCTGAAAGAAAACAGCTACTGGCTGGGAAGTATCGACGAATACTTATATACCGGCATGAACCGCATGAATGATTATGAAAAGATAGTCAATAGCATTACGGTGAATGACATCCGGAAATTCGCTGACGACCTCTTCAAACAGAAAAATGAAGTGGAAGTGACAATGGTCAGCCCGGAAAAGAAATAATAAGACCTTGCAGCACGCAGATGATGCAACCCAAACAGATAAGAAGTTGTATTATCTGCGTACTCTTTTTTGTCGAAACTTAAATAAAACGGTACTATGCTATTCAATGAACTACGCCTGCACGGCAAACTTGCAGCCAAACGACATCCGATGTACGAAAAGAATAAAATAGGCAAATACATCATGTATGCGTCCTTTATTTTCTGGGGTGCTTACTTTATATTTATTGGCATCGGTCTGGCAAAAGCCATCAGCACAGAAGTTCCCAATATGGAAGCCTATCATATTTTGAATAGTGGACTGATATTTGCGCTTGCCCTGGACTTTGTAATACGTTTCCCATTCCAAAAAACTCCTACACAAGAAGTAAAACCTTACCTGCTACTTCCGGTAAAACGAAGCCGTATACTCGACTTTCTGCTTCTCCGCCACGGGCTCAGTTCTTTCAATCTTATCTGGCTGTTCCTGTTCGTGCCGTTCGCAGCACTCACAGTCTTTCCTTTTTATGGAATATCAGGAGTTCTCACTTACAGCATCGGCATTTGGTTACTGATGGTTTTCAACGGATATTGGTATCTGCTTTGCCGTACGCTGATTAACGAACATATTTGGTGGGTGTTACTTCCCATCGTTGTCTACAGTGGAATCGCCATCGCTATTTTTATTCCCAAAACGGGATTTATAAGTAACTTTTTCATGAACCTGGGAGAAGGTTATATCGAAGGAAATCTACTTGCTTACCTGGGTACATTGGCAGCCACTGTTCTGGTATGGTGCATCAACCGTAAAGTGATGACCGGTTTAATATACAACGAAATCAATAAAGTAGAAGACACAAAAGTAAAAACCGTATCCGAATACCGTTTCCTGGAACGCTTCGGAGAGGTAGGCGAATATATGCGTCTGGAATTGAAGATGCTTCTACGCAACAAACGCTGTAAGGCCTCACTCCGGTCGGTAGCAATGCTCGTAATCATCTTCTCCATCATACTGAGTTTCAGCAGTACGTATGACCACATGAAGAGTTTTGTCCAGGTATACTCCTTCCTTGGATTCGGTATGGTGATTCTGATACAACTTATGGGATTTGAAGGAAACTATATCGACGGACTGATGACTCGCAAAGAATCCATCAAAAGCCTGTTGACAGCCAAATATTATATCTATAGCTTGGCGGAAATCATTCCGCTGATCCTGCTGATACCGGCTTTTGTGATGGGAAAAGCCAGCCTGCTGGGTGCTGTCGCACTAATCTTTCTGACAACAGGTCCTGTCTATTGCATCTTGTTCCAACTGGCGGTATACAACCATAAAACCGTACCACTCAATGAAAGCATCACAGGCAAACAAAGTATGAATACCGGAATGCAGATGTTAATCAGTTTCGGACTTTTCATCGTACCAACCACACTCTATGGCACGCTCCCCATGCTGCTGGGACAAACATGGGCCTACATTGTCATATTAATCATCGGATTAGGCTTCACCTTGACCTCCCCTATGTGGATAAACAATGTATATGTCCGTTTCATGCAACGCCGTTACGAAAACATGGAAGGATTCAGAGACAGTAAATAACGATTCAACATTTATTTTATAGAAAAAGAATATGATTACCATACATAACCTCCGGAAAAACTTCGGCACCCAAACAGCCGTCGATATCGAGAATTATACAATCAATCAGAGAGAGATGGTCGGCCTGGTGGGTAACAATGGAGCCGGAAAAACAACTTTGTTCCGTTTAATGCTGGACCTGCTGAAAGCTGATACCGGTGAAATCATTATCAACGACATTCATGTGAACCAAAGCGAAGACTGGAAAAGTTTTACCGGTGCATTTATCGATGACGGATTCCTGATCAGTTACCTGACTCCGGAAGAATATTTCTATTTTATCGGTAAAATGTACGGACTCAAAAAAGAAGAAGTGGATGAACGCCTGATCCCCTTCGAACGTTTTATGAACGGGGAAGTATTGGGACAAAAGAAGTTTATCCGTAACTTCTCGGCGGGCAATAAGCAGAAGATCGGTATCGTGTCGGCCATGCTACATTATCCGAAACTGATCATTCTGGACGAACCGTTTAATTTTCTGGACCCAAGTTCACAATCCGTCATTAAACATCTGCTGAAAAAGTATAATGAGGAACATAATGCCACGGTCATTATTTCGAGCCATAACCTGAACCATACGGTGGATGTCTGTCCTCGTATTGCCGTGCTTGAGCATGGAGTCATTATCCGTGACCTTGTAAACGAAAACAATTCGGCAGAAAAAGAACTGGAAGATTATTTTAATGTAGAAGAAGAATGAATGAAGAAACACCTTTTTAATCTGTTACTTTTCACCGTCCTAGTTATCGGCCTGAGTGGCTGCCGCACCTCTGCTCCCAAACTAGACTATAAGAAATTGGCCCGTGCTTCTGTACGCTTGGGCGTAGACATCGGAATGGAGGATAACCATAAACTCTACCTGGAAGCAGCCGAATGGATAGGTACCCCCTACCGGGGAGGCGGAGAGACCAAACGTGGCACAGACTGCTCGGGAATGACCTGCCAGATTTATAAAAAGGTATATCATACCAAACTGCAACGAAGCACAGACGGTCAGAAGAAAGAGAGCAGTAAAGTTGCCCGGCGAAATCTTCGGGAAGGTGATCTGGTATTTTTCAGTAGCCGGAAATCGCGCAGAAAAGTGGCACACGTGGGCATCTATCTCAAAGACGGAAAGTTTGTTCATGCCAGCACCAGCCAGGGAGTCATTGTCAGCAGTCTCAATGAACCCTATTACCGGACTCACTGGATATCGGGAGGCAGAGTACGCAAATAACCTTTATTGAAATAAAAAATTCACTATCTTTGCCGAAAATTCCGCAAATGAAATACACTGTTTATTTATTCGACTTTGACTATACACTGGCAGACTCTTCGCGTGGCATCGTAACCTGCTTCAGAAGCGTACTCGAGAGACATGGCTACACCGGTATCACTGATGATATGATCAAACGCACCATTGGGAAAACGCTTGAAGAATCGTTCAGCATCCTTACGGGAATTACTGACGCCGACCAACTGGAATCATTCAGACAAGAGTATTCCAAAGAGGCAGATATATACATGAATGCAAATACCATTCTTTTCCCGGATACTCTCCCCACGCTTACACACCTGAAAAAACAGGGAATCCGTATCGGAATCATTTCAACCAAATACCGATTCCGGATACTGAGTTTCCTGAGAAATCACATGCCGGATGATTGGTTTGACATCATTATCGGAGGTGAAGATGTGACACATCATAAACCCGATCCTGAAGGTTTGCTACTTGCCATCGACCGATTGAAGGCATGCCCCGAAGAAGTATTATACATCGGTGACAGTACAGTGGATGCAGGAACAGCCGCCGCTGCCGGAGTTTCTTTTACCGGTGTTACCAGCGGTATGACTACTGCCCAAGAGTTTCAGGCCTATCCCTACGACAGAATCATCAGTACTCTTGGCCAGCTAATCTCCGTTCCGGAAGACAAATCCGGCTGTCCACTCTGAACAATCCAACCGGATGACATCCGTTCATCGAATAACAGTACAAAAAGAAAGTAAATATCTGTTTTTCATAACAGAGTCCTTGTCCGTTTCCGACACCCGGAGAGAAGAAAAAAGCCAAATGGAGACTTTAGAGGCCGAAAAGACGGGCTTCCGGGCTCGGAAAGCCTGACTTTTCGCAAAAAGAAGCAAGCATTTGGCCGAAAAGACGTAAGCATTCACCGAAAATGTCCTTATGTTTTGGAAATATCTCCTATTGTTTTCCCCAATATCTCCTATTGTTATTCCAAATCCGGTCTGAAAGGGACACTCCGTCTTCCGGTTGGCAACCGCAGGCAGAACTTTCTGAAGTGACAAAAAAATCGGAATACAATCCCATCCGAAGCACTTTCACCACCGACACGACTTTTTCCTTTCCTTGTGCGTACCATCAATCAAAAGCCCCAAGATATATGTCATCGGGAAAAACCTTCAGAACGCGTTTTTTTCACCCAGGCAAGCATCCCGTCCGAAATAAACGATTCTGAGGAGTTCCGATTATCAAAGTGACAAAATGAATAAAGTCACATCCCATTTAATAATCAACCTTCTAACTGCCCCTACCCGCAAGAAGAAAAAGAGCAAAATAACATACTGCAAACAAAAAAGAAAAAGAAAAACTTGTCCGAAACAAATAAAAGCAGTAATTTTGTGCCCTGATTATTCCGCACCGGGTTTGAGCAAGTGTTTTTTAAGTGATTAAAGACCACCCGACGGAGCTAACTTACATTTATTTATATAAGATGTACGCAATTGTAGAAATCAACGGTCAGCAATTTAAAGCTGAAGCTGGCCAAAAATTGTTCGTTCACCACATTCAGAATGCAGAGAACGGTGCAACAGTAGAATTTGACAAAGTTCTTTTGGTAGACAAAGACGGAAACGTTACTGTAGGTGCTCCTACTGTAGACGGTGCAAAAGTAGTTTGCCAGATTGTTTCAAGCCTGGTTAAAGGTGACAAAGTTCTTGTTTTCCACAAGAAAAGAAGAAAAGGTCACAGAAAGTTGAACGGTCACCGTCAGCAGTTCACAGAGTTAACAATCACAGAAGTAGTAGCTTAATCAATTTTAAAAGTAAGAAGAAATGGCACATAAGAAAGGTGTCGGTAGTTCTAAGAACGGCCGCGAATCACAGAGCAAAAGATTAGGCGTTAAGATATTTGGTGGCGAAGCTTGCAAAGCAGGTAACATCATCGTTCGTCAAAGAGGTACTGAATTCCACCCGGGTGAAAACATCGGTATGGGTAAGGACCACACTCTTTTCGCTTTAGTAGATGGAACTGTAAACTTCAAAGTAGGTAGAGAAGACAGAAGATATGTTTCTATCATCCCTGCTGAAGCAACAGAAGCATAAATTTCCGGAGTTTAAAGGAAATTGTAAGAAATTGAAGAAAGAGATGCAATCGGTTGATTGCGTCTCTTTTCTTTTTTATACAAGACGCACCCTCTTATCTTATTTTTATATATCTTTGTAAACTCAAAGAAGAAAGTTCATAAATAAAGTATAGATATGCTTACCATTAAACAAATTACAGAAAACACCGACGCGGTAATCCGCGGTCTGGAGAAAAAACACTTCAAAGGAGCCAAAGAAACAATTGCCCAAGTAATCGAAGTGAATGACAAAAGACGTAATACACAAAATCAATTAGATAAAAACCTGGCAGAGGTAAATTCACTTTCGAAAACGATCGGTCAGTTGATGAAAGAAGGCAAAAAGGAAGAAGCTGAAGTTGCAAAAGCCCGTGTAGCCGAGATAAAGGAGAGCAATAAAACACTGCAGGCCGACATGGACCAGGCTGCCAACGACATGCTGAATCTGCTGTATACCATTCCCAATATTCCCTACGACAGTGTGCCCGAAGGTGTTGGTGCCGAGGACAATGTAGTTGAGAAAATGGGAGGTATGGAAACTCAACTTCCCACAGATGCACTCCCCCATTGGGAACTGGCTAAGAAATACGACTTGATTGACTTTGATTTGGGTGTAAAAATAACCGGTGCAGGTTTTCCTGTTTACAAAGGCAAAGGAGCTCAACTGCAACGCGCACTGATTAACTTTTTCCTGGATGAAGCACGTAAATCCGGATATACCGAAATCATGCCTCCAACAGTTGTAAACGCTGCTTCCGGCTATGGAACCGGACAACTTCCGGATAAAGAAGGACAAATGTACCATTGCGAAGTAGACGATCTCTATCTGATTCCGACGGCTGAAGTTCCGGTAACTAATATCTACCGTGACGTCATTTTGGATGAAAAGCAACTTCCTATTAAAAACTGCGCTTATACACAATGCTTCCGTCGGGAAGCCGGCTCTTACGGTAAAGATGTACGCGGGCTCAATCGCCTTCACGAATTCTCTAAAGTAGAATTGGTGCGTATCGACAAACCGGAGCACTCCCGTCAGTCACATCAGGAAATGCTGGATCATGTAGAAGGCCTGCTCCAGAAGCTGGAACTCCCTTACCGTATTCTCCGTCTCTGTGGTGGTGATATGAGTTTTACCGCTGCTCTTTGCTTTGATTTCGAAGTATATTCTGAAGCACAGAAGCGCTGGTTGGAAGTCAGCTCTGTATCTAACTTCGATACTTACCAAGCCAATCGATTAAAATGCCGCTATCGTAGCGGAGAAAAGAAAACCGAACTTTGCCACACACTGAACGGATCGGCACTGGCATTGCCCCGCATCGTAGCAGCCTTGCTGGAAAACCATCAGACTCCGGAGGGTATCCGGATTCCGAAAGCATTGGTTCCCTACTGCGGATTTGACATGATCGACTGACATAGAAGAAAAGATAAAAGAGGGTGTGCTGAACTCGTATTCACCACAGAATTGCACGGATTTACATAGATAGACAACATTGGTTATCAGCATATTAAAAAAACGTTCTGTGTAAATCTGTGTTATCTGTAGCGAGTTATGACACCCCCTTCTTTTTTGTAATAAAACACACTTTTTACTAACCTCAAAACTCCTATTTTATGAGCTCTACTCAAAAAAACTTTGCTCTGCCGTTAGCATTTATCGGCATCATGTTCTTCGCCATCGGATTCGCATTAGGAATCAATTCTGTACTTATTCCGGTATTACAAGGTTCTTTAGGCATCACTTCAGCCGAATCTTACCTGATAATCGCTGCCACTTTCGTACCTTTCCTCATCTTCGGCTATCCGGCTTCGATGACTATCAAAGCTATCGGATACAAACACACCATGGCACTTTCGTTTGCCATGTTCGCTGTAGCTTTCGGTTTGTACATTCCATCGGCTAGCCAGGAGAGTTTTCCTCTTTTTCTGGTAGCCTCTTTTGTCAGCGGCACGGCAAACGCATTCTTACAAGCATCTGTTAACCCCTATATTACTATTCTCGGCCCATTGGACAGTGCAGCCAAACGTATCAGCATCATGGGCATCTGTAATAAGTTAGCATGGCCAATTCCTCCTTTGTTCCTCGCTTTCCTGATAGGCAAGGAAGTGAGCGACATTACCGTATCGGACTTATTCACTCCCTTTTATGTTATTATTGCAGCATTTATTATATTAGGCATCATCTCACTGATGGCTCCGCTGCCTGAAGTAAAAGCAGCCGGCGAGGACGACAGTGAAGGAGGTGCCGAGGCATGTCCGTATGCAGCCAGCAAAACCTCAGTATGGCAATTTCCGCACCTTTTGCTGGGATGTCTTGCCCTCTTCCTCTACGTAGGCGTAGAAACGGTTTCACTGGGAACCCTCGTTGACTATGCCAACAGCCTGCATTTGGAGAATGCCGCAGCTTATGCCTGGATTGCTCCGATCGGTATCGTGATCGGATATATCTGCGGTATCATCTTTATACCCAAATACATCAATCAGGCTACAGCATTAAAAATATGCTCAATCCTCGCCATTGCCGGTTCAATTCTGGTAGTACTCACCCCGGCTGACATCTCAATCTATTTCATTGCATTCATAGCACTGGGTTGCTCACTGATGTGGCCCGCACTGTGGCCACTTGCCATGGCAGATTTAGGTAAGTTCACCAAAGCCGGCTCTTCTCTGTTGATTATGGCTATGGCCGGAGGTGCTGTCATCCCTACTCTGTTCGGATACATAAAAGACATAGCGGGAGCACAAAATGCTTATTGGATTTGTCTCCCATGTTTCCTCTTCATTCTTTATTATGGAATGGCCGGATATAAAATCAGAACAAAATAAAACAAACTGATTTACACTGATAATAAAGCCATCCCCTCAAAAGGATGGCTTTTCTTTTGTTTTTTACAAATTAGCAGTATCTTTGCACACTAAGAACATTCTGATAGCAATTACGTAATAAATCCAACAAATTAATTAGATAATGAACAAAATCATTAGCAAAGAACACTTTTCGGAGAAAGTATTCAAACTTGTCATTGAAGCTCCGTTGATAGCAAAATCACGCAAAGCAGGTCATTTCGTGATTGTGCGTGTCGGTGAAAAGGGAGAACGGATGCCACTGACCATTGCAGCCGCCGACCCGAAGGCAGGAACGATCACCCTGGTTGTTCAGGAAGTAGGGCTCTCTTCTACCCGCCTTTGCGAACTAAACGAAGGAGACTATATCACCGACGTAGTAGGTCCATTGGGACAAGCTACCCACATTGAAAACTTCGGAACAGTAGTATGTGCCGGAGGTGGCGTAGGTGTAGCTCCGATGCTACCCATCGTACAGGCCCTGAAGGCAGCCGGAAACCGTGTGATCACCGTACTGGCAGGACGTAGCAAAGAACTGATCATTCTTGAAAAAGAAATGCGTGAAAGTTCGGACGAAGTGATTATAATGACCGATGACGGATCATACGGTCGCAAAGGCTTGGTTACCGAAGGAGTAGAAGAAGTAATCAAACGGGAGAAAGTGAACAAATGTTTTGCTATCGGCCCAGCTATCATGATGAAATTTGTTTGTTTGCTGACGAAGAAATATGAAATTCCGACAGAAGTATCATTAAATACAATTATGGTGGATGGCACCGGAATGTGCGGCGCCTGCCGTATTACTATCGGAGGAAAGACCAAATTCGTATGTGTCGACGGTCCGGAATTTGACGGTCACCAAGTGGACTTCGATGAAATGTTGAAGCGCATGGGAGCTTTCAAAACCATCGAACGTGAAGAGTTGCATAAACTCGATGAATGTGAAGCAACCAAAGTCATAGACGAAAACGGACGTACAGCCCCTTGGCGCGAAGCACTCCGTAAAGCTATCAAAGCTAAAGACCGTGCGAACATTGAACGCTGCCAAATGAACGAACTCGATCCGGAGTACCGGTCACACAGCCGTAAAGAAGAAGTCAATCAAGGGCTGACTAAAGAGCAGGCAGTTACAGAGGCACAGCGCTGTCTGGATTGTGCCAACCCAGGCTGTATGACAGGTTGCCCGGTAGGCATCGACATTCCCCGTTTCATCAAGAACATAGAACGTGGAGAATTCCTTGAAGCAGCCAAAACACTGAAAGAGACCAGTGCCCTGCCTGCCGTATGCGGTCGTGTATGTCCGCAGGAAAAACAATGCGAATCAAAATGTATCCATCTGAAAATGGGCAAAGAAGCCGTAGCCATTGGTCACCTGGAAAGATTTGCTGCCGACTACGAACGAGAAAGCGGACAAATCTCCGTACCTGAAGTAGGCGAGAAAAACGGTATCAAAGTGGCTGTTATCGGTTCCGGTCCTGCCGGACTATCCTTTGCAGGGGATATGGCCAAATATGGATATGATGTAACGGTATTCGAGGCGCTACATGAAATTGGCGGTGTACTGAAATATGGTATTCCCGAATTCCGTCTACCCAACAAAATAGTAGACGTCGAGATTGAGAACCTTGCCAAAATGGGAGTTACATTCATCAAAGACTGCATTGTAGGGAAAACGATCAGCGTAGAACAGTTGGAAGAAGAAGGTTTTAAGGGAATTTTTGTAGCCTCAGGAGCCGGACTTCCCAACTTTATGAACATCCCGGGTGAGAACTCGATCAACATCATGTCTTCCAACGAATATCTGACTCGTGTAAATCTGATGGATGCAGCCAGTCCCGATTCCGATACTCCGGTAGCCTTCGGAAAGAACGTAGCTGTGATTGGTGGCGGCAACACTGCCATGGACTCTGTCCGTACAGCCAAACGTCTTGGAGCCGAACGGGCTATGATCATCTATCGCCGTTCAGAAGAAGAAATGCCAGCACGTCTGGAAGAAGTGAAACATGCCAAAGAAGAAGGTATAGAGTTCCTGACCTTACACAACCCAATCGAATATCTGGCAGACGAGCAAGGACGTGTCAAACAAGTAATCTTGCAAAAGATGGAATTGGGTGAACCGGATGCCTCCGGACGACGTAGCCCCGTCCCCATCCCAGGAGCAACAGAAACCGTTGATATCGATCTCGCCATTGTCAGTGTCGGGGTATCTCCCAATCCTATCGTCCCCAGTTCTATCAAAGGTCTGGAATTGGGCCGTAAAGGAACAATCACTGTTAACGATCAGATGCAATCGTCTATTCCCACTATTTATGCGGGAGGAGATATTGTACGCGGAGGAGCTACTGTCATCCTTGCCATGGGAGACGGACGCCGTGCCGCAGCAGCAATGAACGAACAATTGAGTTCCAAGTAGAAGTATAAAGTCGGGGGGATGTTCAAAACTCGTATTCACCACAGAGTATGTGGTGAGTTATGGACACCCTCCTAACAATTTATTCTCCGGACCGGATATTCACAATAATCGATCCTAATAAAAAATCCCTGCTAAATTGGATAATTAGCAGGGATTTTCATATTCCACAATTGAACGATTTCTTACTTCACTACACTATTTGTAGCCGGATCCGGAAAAATAACAGTCGGCTTAAACGACTTAGCTTCCTCAAAATCCATCAACGCATACGACATAATGATCACAATATCATCCGGTTGTACTTTACGGGCCGCAGCGCCATTCAAGCAGATTTTACCTGATCCGCGTTCACCTTTGATAATGTAGGTCTCAAAACGCTCGCCGTTATTATTGTCGGCAATGTACACCTTCTCACCGGCAATCATATTAGCTGCATCCAATAGATTCTCATCAATCGTAATACTACCCATATAATTCAGATTGGCTTCCGTGACACGGGCACAATGAATTTTTGACTTCAACACTTCAATCATCATAAGGGGTTCGTCTTTTTTAAGTTTAAGATTCTTTGTATTTAATATTATCAATCAGTCTGACATCACCGCAGAACACTGTTATACAGCCCACTACATACGATGTTTGGTTCCAATTATCAACCTTCTGCAAAGTGTTTCCGTCTACTATCTCAAAATACTCCAGACGCAATCCCGGAACAGCAGCAATAGCATCTTCCACAAACTTCAGCGTTTCACTCACTGTGTGAGTGGCTGCAAAGGTACGACTTTTAAATAAGGTCTGAGATATTTTTAATGCATTTTCACGTTCTTCTGCCGACAGACGCGCATTCCGGCTGCTCAGAGCCAAACCATCTTCTTCACGAACAATAGGACAACCTACTATTTCAAGATCAAACTGCATCTGACGAACCATCTCACGGATGATAGCCAATTGCTGAAAATCTTTCTCACCAAAGTATGCACGATGTGGTTTCACCGCTTCGAACAGTTTACTTACTATCTGGCATACTCCATTAAAGTGTCCCGGACGGAAAGCCCCCTCCATTACAGTATCCAAAGGAGCATAACTGAATTGGCGGGTATCCGGCTCCGGATACATCTCTTCCACCGAAGGAGCAAAAGCATAAGTCGCTCCACAAGCCTCGAGCAATTTACAATCGGCATCCAGTGTGCGAGGATACTTAACAAGATCATTTTTATCATTAAACTGGGTAGGGTTCACAAAAACACTTACCACCGTTACTTCATTCTCGTTTACACTACGCTTTACAAGAGATGCGTGCCCTGCATGCAAAGCACCCATAGTAGGCACCAACCCCACCTTTTTACCCTGGGCTTTCAAAACCGAAAGTTCAGCCTGCAAGTCCTTGATCGTATGTATTACTTTCATTTTAATTGGTTTATGATTCTTAGTTGTTTGAAAAACGGTGCAAAATAAACCATAATTTACCATATAAAGAAGAAATATCGTAAATTAATGCAAAAGAAGACGAAGGAGAGTCCTAAGCAACAGGACGGTTTATCACTGAAAAACAAGCACTTAACAATTCATAAGGAATTATACCGCCAGAGAACTTGCTTTAATGCCCGTTTTTTTTTATATCTTTGCAGAATATTTACGAGAACGATTGTTATTATGACAAAGGCTAACAAGGTTTTATTTATTACACAAGAGATTACTCCTTACGTTTCAGAATCCGAGATGGCCAATATAGGCAGACATCTACCACAAGCTATCCAGGAAAAAGGCAGAGAAATCAGAACATTTATGCCCAAATGGGGGAATATCAACGAACGCAGAAATCAATTGCACGAAGTGATACGTCTTTCCGGCATGAACCTGATCATCGACGACACCGACCATCCACTTATTATCAAAGTAGCTTCTATCCAGTCAGCACGTATGCAGGTTTATTTCATCGATAACGATGATTATTTTCAGAACCGGCTGCAGACAGCTGATGAAAACGGGGTTGAATACGATGATAATGATAGCCGGGCTATCTTCTATGCCAGAGGAGTGCTGGAAACGGTAAAGAAATTGCGTTGGTGTCCGGACGTTATTCACTGTCATGGCTGGATGACGGCATTAGCCCCTTTGTATATAAAGAAAGCGTATAAAGACGAACCTTCGTTCCGCGATGCAAAAGTAGTATTCTCCGTATACGAAGATGATTTCAAAGGTACATTCAACAATGACTTTGCAAGCAAACTGATGCTAAAGGGTATTAATAAAAAAGATGTAGCTACCCTGAAAGATCCGGTAGATTATGCTACACTTTGCAAATTAGCTGTCGATTACTCGGACGGAATAGTACAGAATAGTGAACATGTAAATGAAGATGTCATGAACTACGCGCGTCAATCGGGCAAATTGGTTCTTGACTATCAAGCTCCCGATGCTCTTGCAGATGCTTGCAACAGTTTCTACGATCAAGTGTGGGAAGCTGAACAAAAATAAATAAGAACCTAGATACGACGATCATGAAAGCAAAATATGTATGGGTAGCACTGCTTGCCTTGACTTTCTTCGGATGCGATGATAATACAGGTACTATCGGATGGGATATGCTCCCGGATAGCGACCAAAATATCAATGGAAGATATACGACTTACGAGTTAACTACGAATTCCGACCTATCAGGTCCTGTTTTTGCCAAAACCAGCGTAGGTTATGTGGGAAAATTCACTGATAAAGAATTCGGAGAATACGAAGCCAGTTTCCTCGCACAGTTGAATAGTCCGGATGGAATTTCTTTTCCTTCGGTCTACGATCCGGAAACTAATCCCAAAGGGGTAATGGCAGGAGACTCTATTCACACCGCTGAATTGATCTTATACTATAAAAGTTATTTTGGAGACTCTATCAATCCATGCCGAATGACTGTTTATGAACTGGACGAAAACTTGACCCAGAACTATTATACAGACATCGATCCATTGAAGTATTACAATCCAAACAACTTACTCGCACGAAAAGCCTACACAGCTGTTGACCAATCACTCAGCGATTCCATCAGAAACTCAGATGACTTTTATCCTAATGTCCGTCTAACTTCTGAAGAGATCACCAAACTAGGTAAACGTATCTATCGTTTGAACAGAGATCACCCTGAATATTTTAAAACTTCGGAAGCATTTATTAATAACGTATTCAAAGGTATTTATGCCAAGAATGACTATGGTAATGGAACGATTCTTTATGTTGACCAGATCAACCTGAATGTTGTAATCCGATGCCACGAAAAAGACAGCTTGGGAAATAATCTGAAGAAAAAAAATGGTGCTGACTCTTTGTACTACACAACCCGTACTTTCGCTACAACCAAGGAAGTAATTCAAGCCAATAAGTTTGTTAATTCTGAAAAACTAAACGAAATCGCTAAAAAGACAGACTGTACTTATTTGAAGTCTCCGGCCGGTATCTTCACACAAGCTACATTGCCGATCAATAAGATTTATGAAGAATTAAGCCATGACACCATTAATGCAGTGAAATTGACTTTCAATAGCTACAACCAACCGGACAATGGGAAATTTAGTATGAAAGCACCTACATATGTGTTACTTTTACGTGAGAAAGAACGGCAAAGTTTCTTCGAAGAGAACAAACTTACAGATAACATCACTTCTTATCTGGCCGTGCATAATGCTATTATTTCCAATAAACCTACAACCAATCAGTATGTGTTTACCAACTTGACTCGCTTGATTAATGCATGCGTCAACGAAAAGCAGGAAGCCAAGAAAAAAGCAGGAGACAGTTGGAACGAAGCAGCTTGGGAAGCAGCAAATCCGGATTGGAATAAAGTGGTACTTATCCCGGTACTGGTACAGTATGATAGCTCTTCCAATAAGAATATGATCAGCATCCAGCACGATCTACAACCGGGATACGTAAAACTGGAAGGTGGTCCGGACGGTACGAAACTGAAGTTAGAAGTAACTTATACCAACTTCAACGGTAAGCAGTAACAAAATATTCTCAGTATATAATACAATTAAGGCGATGTAAATGATTCTTTATTTACATCGCCTTAATTTTTATGGTCTCATTCTCCTTATGTTTTATGTAAAGAATAACAAGATGTGGCAAACTAAAGCAGAGACGCCTCTTTCTCCATAAAATAGAAAGAGGTTGTCTCCAAAGTCTGCTCCTTACCTTTTCAATTCACTGCTTGTAAATCTACAAAGAAATATCATTTAAAAAATTTGGACTATTACCCTTCTTATCAAGAGATAAGGGTCATTTTATGCCTTTTACTTTTAAACTGTAAATAACAGTAAGGGGCTATCCAACTTTTTTGGACACCCCCTTTCCACCGCTTTAGTTTACGCTAAAGCATGTTCTTGAATCATATTAATCTTCTTTTTTTGCCGTTGCTTTCTTTGCAGCAGGTTTCTTCGCAGCGGCCTTTTTAGGTGCAGCTTTGGGTTCGGCCTTTGCTGTTTTTGCAGCCTTTTCCGCTTTTGCCTGCAACTTATCAACCTCCTTATGTAATTCGGCGATCTCTTCTCCCTGGTTTTTGATAGTTGTCAACAATGAATTCAACTCTTCATTATCGATATCCTCAGGATAGAGAGAATTTACACGTTTAATGAAATCCCCCAAGATATTCATATAGTTAGTAAAGGCATCATAAGGAGAATCATAAATACCACGATTCAGCCACACACCGGTATTCTTGGTCGTCATAAAACGGAAGTTATTGCTGGCTTGCAGATAATCCCAATCCTGCTTGATACGACGATCATCGCAAAGGTGTACACGTTCAGCCACACTGTATAATTTGCTGAAAGCTTCACGCTGCAAAACATTACCCAGCCAGCTGCTCGTATCTCTTTCTTCGTCTACCCACGACATTGGATATGGTACATCCAATTGGGAAACAGATTTCAATTTCGAAATAATCTCCGATGGGGTAGAGAAAGTAATGCCCTTTTCTTTTGCACAATAAGGAAGTGCTTTCAGGAACTCCAAAATATTGGATGATAATGGCTGCGCCATACCCAATGCTTTCAGTTCCATAAAGATATTGATCACTTGTTCTTCTTGTGGTAAAGCATCAATCCAACCGATAAACTTATCGGCAAATAAAGGATACTCACTCCAATCAGAGTTAGAGAAGCGCAAACTGATATCATCCGATAACTTGAAGTCTCTTAATAACAATTTCAGACTTGGAGCCTGATTGCAATGATACACGTAATGCGGACTCTTCCAACCCAAAACGTGTTTAGCACCTTCGGTCAGCATGCCTTTGAAACCCATGCTAGCCACCGTAGCACCTATTTCATCCGAATAAATCAAGCTGGAGTTACGGAACACTTTCGGAGCTTTACCAAACATCTGTTTCATCTTTTCGCTCTGACGCATTACCTCTTCACGGAAACAGTCTTCATTGGCCAATGACGATAAGCCATGAGAGTATGGCTCTGCCAGGAATTCACAGCAACCTGTATCGTTTAATATATGTAACAGGTCAATTACGGCAGGTGCATGAATTTCGAGCTGTTCCAATGCTACTCCCGAAATAGAAAGGGCTACTTTAAATGCTCCTCCGGAATTCTTCACCATTTCAATCAATGTATTGAGAGCCGGAATATAAGAACGTTCGGCAACCTCATTAATACCTGTCTCATTGGCATAATCATCATAGTAATAATGGTCGGCACCAATGTCGAAGAAGCGGTAACGTTTCAGATGAATAATTTGATGTATCTCAAAATAAAGACAGATTGTTCTCATATCTATATTGTTTTATTGTTTTCCATAATTTTTTATAACCTCGTCGTAGATGCCGCGAACCTTGTAGCCTACGTTCTCCCACTTTATTTCGTCCACCTCTTTCTTACCTTCATCACGGAGATACTCGTACATAGCCGGATAGGTACAGATAGAATAAATAGCATCTGCCATAGCGTGGATATCCCAGTAATCGGTCTTGATACATTTTTCCAAGATCTCGGCACAACCGGATTGTTTGGAAATAATGCTTGGTACGCTACATTGCATAGCCTCCAACGGAGAAATACCAAAAGGTTCGGATACCGAAGGCATAATGTATACATCACTGGCCTTCAAGACTTCATATACTTGTTTCCCTTTCATGAATCCCGGAAAATGGAAACGATCGGCAATGCCTCTTTCAGCTGCCAAACGGATCATCTGATCCATCATATCGCCACTACCGGCCATCACAAAACGTACATTCCGCGTACGCTGCAATACCATCGCAGCTGCCTCTACAAAATACTCAGGACCTTTTTGCATTGTAATACGTCCCAAGAAGGTAACCACCTTTTCTTTCGGGTTCTTATTAGGTACAATATCCTGTATCTCTTGCGAAAGAGGAGAAACTGCATTGTGCACAGTTGATACTTTCTTCGGATCCTGGAAATATTTATGGATTACTGTTTGACGAGTTAATTCACTCACACACATAATATGATCGGCATGATCCATACCATTTTTCTCAATGGCATAAACTGTGGGGTTCACATTACCACGACTACGGTCAAAGTCAGTAGCATGTACGTGAATCACCAATGGTTTGCCCGATACCTGTTTTGCATGAATACCGGCCGGATAAGTCAACCAGTCATGTGAGTGTATAATTTCAAACTCCTGTTGCCGTGCTATAACTCCTGCAACAATTGAGTAGTTATTGATTTCCTCATGTAAGTTATCCGGATAACGCCCTGAAAATTCAATGCATCCCAGATCATTTGCATTCAGATAATTGAAATCAGCATAAATATGATCGCGCAAGTCAAAATATAATTGAGGATCCATGTAAGAGCCTACACGCCCTTTGACATATTCCCAATCTACATCCCTCCACACAATCGGTGTACTGTTCATACCGATTATTCTCAGAAAACTCTGGTCTTCGTCACCCCAAGGCTTGGGAATACAAAATGTAATCTCCATATCCTCTTGTTGAGACATACCTTTTGTCAAACCATAGCTGGCAGTTCCTAAACCTCCTAAGATATGCGGGGGGAACTCCCATCCAAACATTAAAACTTTCATCTTCGTCCCTCCTCCTATAAATTATATTTAGACAACAGCTTCAAGATACGTAAAATCTCCGCCACATTCATTGCAAACGATACTGCTCCACGCCCTTTAAAAGGTGGATTTCCGTCGAACAATTCCGGCAACGAACCAACACAGTGGCTGGTCATCTCGTCTTCAAGTCCAATCAACTGACGCTCTACAAACGAAATTCCACTCATCTTATAGATTCGCAGATACGCCTCCATGTAGAATCCCATCAGCCATGGCCAAGCCGTACCCTGATGATAAGCATAGTCTCTCTGGATTTGAGGACCTACATAATTCGGATTATATCCGCCGCTCTTCGGACTCAATGTTCGGAGTCCCTTCGGAGTAAGTAATTCCTTCGTCACAATATCGAGTACTTGTTTCTTTTGCACCCGGTCAAGAGGAGAATAATCGAAGGCAACCGTAAATATCATGTTGGGGCGTACACTCCAATCCATCATATTTCCGTCTACATAATCCAACAGATAACCATATTCATTACGAAAGACTTCCACAAAAGATTTTCCAGTTACCTCAGCCTGTGCATCCAGTGAATCTGCCAGCAATCCATTACCGCCTTCACGAACTAAGTCGGCAATAAAACGCAAGGCATTGTACCACAAAGCATTTATCTCTACGATATAACCTGTACGCGGAATAACCGGACGTCCGTTAACCGTGGAATTCATCCATGTGATCGCCCTATCTGCACCATTGGCATACAACAACCCGTTTTCGTGCAAGAACAGATTATCATGTTTGCGCTGACGAATAAAATCGATGATTTCTTCTAACAAAGAACCATATTTGGCACGACATTGTTCACGACTTGTTTCCTTTGCATATTGTTGCAGAGCCCATACGGCCCATAATAATACGTCAGGATCATCCATCTCGTAGATTTTACAGCCTATCGGTTCACCTTTAATGTAGTTATTGATCGCTTTGCGGGCAGTTTCCATCACGTCTTCAAATTCACCTATCTCATCTACAGCAAGCGTCAATCCGGGCAGCGATACAAACATATCCCGGGCACGACATTTAAACCAAGGATATCCGGCCAAAATATAATGGTCCTCTTCCTGCTTGTTATGGAATTGATGGGCGGAATTCTTTAAACAATGATAGAAACTATCACGTGGCGTACGGTCGGCAACTTCCGCCTCAAAAGTTTGTTTCAATCTGCGGGGAGAAATTTCAGAAATACCGGCAGAGAAAATTATACTTTCTCCTTTCTTTATATCGACTTCAAAATATCCGGGAACATAAAGGTCTTCATTGAAATCATATCCTCTCTCCTGTTCTTTCGGATATTCAATTCCTCTATACCAATTCGGTTCATAATGGAATTCGTTTTTCTTATTCAACTGCATGAACAATTCCGGATAGCCCGGATACATGCAAGTCTTAATGCCGTTTTCTACTAACTGGTAGTCACGACTCGCCTGCGAATTCTCGTGGGTATATTCGCGTACACTACGGAAAGCAAGGAACGGACGAAAACGAAGAGTGGTAGCTGAGTGTGCATCGACCAAGGTATAACGGATCAGAATCCGGTTCTCATGATGTACAAAGATTTTCTCTTTGCGAAGTATGACTCCTCCCACACGGTAAGTTGTTGCCGGAATATGTTCACAGTCAAACTCACGGATATACTTATGTCCATTGGGGCTAAAGTGATTTCCTTGATATTTATGCAATCCCAGGTTAAACTCAGCACCGTGTTGAATTACCGTTTCATCCAAAGAAGATAGCAGCACATGATTTTCATCGTCCAGATTGGGTACGGGAATCACCAGCAATCCATGATATTTGCGTGTGTTACAATCTACAATCGTTGTACAATGATAAGCTCCTGATTTGTTCGTCCGGAGAATCTCCCTTGGTAAAGATTCCTCAAGATTTATCATCAGGGTCTTGTCAAAATGTAAATAACTCATAGTTGTGCATTATTTAAAGGTTAATTATTTCGGTTATCATAGTATATAATATAAGTATGATGCCCAAAAATACGAATTAAAGGTAAATAACAAAATAAAAAGGGACTTTATTTTTTATTTTCAGGGCAAATATTCGTAGCATTGTATAAAATTTAAAGAAATATGCTAATATGAGGCCAGAAATTCGACAAATCCTGCTGACAATGGTACTTCCGCTGTTTCTAATTTTTATCCTCTACATGATAAAGGTTTTAGAGATAGGTATGGACTGGGACTTTACCAGTTTAGGAGTATACCCTTTGTCAAAAAAAGGTATGTTTGGTATTTTCACTCATCCTCTTATACATAGCAGCTTCAAACATTTATTGACCAACACTTTACCACTATTCTTCCTTTCATGGTGTCTTTTTTACTTTTACAGAAGCATAGCTCCCTCTATTTTTCTTATAATCTGGATAGGATGTGGAGCCATTACATTCCTTATCGGCAAGCCTGCCTGGCATATCGGCGCCAGCGGTATTATCTATGGACTGGCTTTCTTTCTTTTCTTCAGCGGACTGTTACGAAAATATATCCCCTTGATTGCCATATCTCTATTAGTTACCTTTCTCTATGGAGGTCTTATATGGAATATGCTCCCCTATTTTACACCATCCGGCATTTCGTGGGAAGGGCATTTAAGCGGAGCTATCATAGGTACCATCTGTGCTTTTTCTTTTATGGGTTACGGCCCGCAAAAGCCGGACCCTTTCGCAAATGAACAAGAAGAGGAATCCGTCTCAGCAACAGATGAAACAGATAATATCGAAACGGATGAAGAAGAAGAACACGAAATCGATGCAGAATAGACTCATCTTACATTATCACAACGTAACAAATGGCCGGTTACTTCTGCAATGCGGCAATCAGTAATGTGATATTTGCAGTAAACAGCCTGACAGAAATAGCCAACAAAATGATACCGAAAAACTTACGGATAATATAGATGCCACCTTTCCCCAGAAAACGCTCCACACGCCCTGTCATACTAACGACAAAATAAACCCATAGCATATTCAGGATCAAAGCAATTACAATATTGATACTGGCATACTCGGCCCGTAATGAAAGTAGTGTAGTAAATGCACCGGCACCGGCCAACAACGGGAATACTAAAGGCACCAGCGTTGCCTCTTTTATCGGCCCCTGATTCTTAAAAATTTCCACATCTAAGATCATTTCCAGTGACATCAGGAAAATGACAAATGCGCCTGCAACAGCAAAAGATTCAATATCTACATGAAACAGTTTCAACATAAAGTCACCCGCATAGAAAAAGCCAATCATCAGTGCAAACGAAATAACGGTTGCTTTCGTAGCATTTACGTCCTTCCCTTTCTCTTTCAGATTGATGATAATAGGAATAGAACCAATGATATCAATCACAGCAAAAAGTACGATAAACGCACTGACCATCTGTTGAAAATTAAAGTTTGCAAACATGACTTCCTCCTTTTTTGTGCAAATATACTTCATTTTTATGCATTCCGCAAGAGATTGTTTTATGTAATCACTACCATCTTTAAGAAATAATAAAAAAAACAAAAAGATAGGGAGGATGGTTTCAGCCAACCCCTATAATCGTTACATTTGCTTTCAAATTAGAAGATTACGATATATGGAAACCATGTTCGACACCTTGTTGCAACTCCCCCTTTTTCAGGGACTTTGTCATGAGGATTTCACTAATATATTAGAAAAAGTAAAACTTCACTTCACTCGTCACAAACCCGGAGAACCATTGATAAAAAGTGGTGAGGTCTGTGATCAGTTACTTTTCTTGCTAAAAGGCAGGCTCTCTTCCGTCACCGTATCGGAAGACGACACGCTGACTGTTATTGAATATTTCGAAGCTCCTGCCGTATTAGAACCTTACTCCATGTTTGGAATGAATACCCGGTATATATCTTCCTATATTCCGCACAATGAAGAAGCGCAAATGGTAAGTATCAGTAAATCGTTTGTCATGGGCGAGTTGTTCAAATATGATATTTTTCGTCTTAACTATATGAACATCGTCAGCAATCGTGCGCAAAATCTCTATACACGCTTATGGGATAAAGCTCCCAAAGACATTGAAGACAAAATAATCCGTTTCATTTTGGGACACATTGAGAGAATGACAGGTGAGAAACTGTTCAAGGTAAAAATGGATGATTTGGCCCGCATGTTGGACGACACCCGCCTGAATGTATCAAAAGCTCTCAACGGACTGCAAGAATTAAATTTGTTGGAACTTCACCGGAAAGAAATCCGCATACCCGATTTATCACTCCTGACAGAATGGAACGAGAAACGATAAATTTCCGGTAGTCTATCGATCATTCTGTTCCATATTAGTCATCACTCTCACAGAATCTACTCTACAGGCATTGTGTCCCAGCAAACGATAAACAACAATTTGCCTGTCGAGTCTCTGATAAACAAGTCCCGATCCTTTTAAAACCTTTTCCATTACCTTTTGAATGGGTTCTTCCGTAACACAAATACTGATTTCCTCATGAATCTCGTTGTCGATATCACAGGACCATGCAAAGACAAAATCACTTTTTTGCTCGATTTCATCAAAAATCCGGATCATCGGTATACGTTTCAGACTAAAAGAAAATTTCCAGTCCGGCATCTTGCCGTCCTCCGACGGTAAAGCTGCCCCGTTACAGCACATAATGAAAATAAAACCAAACAATACTCTATATTTTATTCTCTGTCTATCAATGTTTTCAGTTCTTACTATACGTTCTCTTTTCATGCTTTGTTCCAGTTGTTATAATACTTAGTTTCAGGCCATTGCATCCCTTCCCGGAGGGCATAATCATGCTTCCCGGCTCTGATACGTAGTCGTGTGTGTAAGTTAGAGGAAGGATATCACTCTATCCTTTTCGTGGGGGTTGTGTGTGCGTATGTCATAGTGTTCAGTGTCATTCCATAGGCTCTACCATTTTATGGGTTCTCAGATATAAAAATAGTCCGTTCTTCTTTCCTGTAATCAGTAGAATACAGCAATGATATAGTTGTCAATACATTATCTATATTATCGGATAAATAAATTTTTCCTGAACACTTCCTACCGGTCAGCCGCTTCTTATCGCCGAAGCTAAACGATAGATTATAATATCTCCCTATCCGGTTCAGTACATCCATGATATTGGCATCATCCAATTCCAGATAGCCTTCTTTCCAACAAGTATATCTGGAAGCACTCACTTTTCTTTTTTCAAATCGCTTGCCATCATAAAGTACTTTTTCATTTGTCTTCATGCGTATTTCAGGACCGGATTCCGGACGGAATCCGACTATTCCATCTACAAGTACACACGAAGGAGTCGGTTCATCTTCATAAGCCGATATATTGAAACGCGTTCCATATACCTGTATATCAAAATGGGCCGTATGCACGATAAACGGTTTTTTACTATCTGCCGTAACTTCGGCATACATTTCACCCTTCAAGCTTACTTCCCGTTTCTCTCCCGAAAAATGAGTAGGAAACTTAAGTACCGAACCGGAATTCAGCCAGATTTCCGTTCCATCTTCCAGTTTAACCTTCGATCGTTTACCATAAGGAACCACCAGTTCATTAACCTCGTCCTGTTCCATTCTGATTCGCTTCTGCCCGCTATTAGGATGATATACCATAGCTGATCCATCTTTGCTCAAGAGCAATTGCACGTTTTGCCGGAACGAAGTTATGCTATCACCGCTAACCAGACGAATATCTTCCGACTTCAAAGGTTGCCAGACAATCTCCGCTTTTTTTTCGACAACAGACGGCACAGGTTCCACTCTCTCATAATGATTCAGATAAGCAACAATTCCTAATGCAATAATGACGCATACGGATACACCATAATAAGCTACCCTCCTGACCGTTCTTTTCCGACGCAACATACGCAGCGAAACATGGATTCGCTGACGCAGGCGTTCATAGTCATCTTTCGAGAGGTGTTCTTGATTCATCCGAACGCTCTTGAATTTTAACCACTGGAAGAACTTTTCTTCGTCTTTCAAAGGATCAATATGTCTGCTATCCCGCTTCGTTTTTTCCATTCAGAACAGGTGCTTTAAGAGTTTAATAACACTATTGTCTGCATAGAACACGAACGGGCGCAGGTTTCATGCCCACTTTTCCCGAATAAAATTTAAAATGGTGCCTTATTTAACCAACATTAATAGAAAGTAAGAGATAGAAGAGTACTAATGTGTTATTGTGCTTCAGTTTAAGTAAGGTCCGATAGAGCAATTTACGACAGGCAGGAACACTGATTTGCATAATCTCTGCAATTTCCTCATAAGAACATTCCTGCATATAACGTAAATAAATAATCTCGCGCTGGCGTTCGGTAAGTATACTCAGAATCTCGTCAACTTTCTGTGATACTTCCGCCTGCTCTTCCGCTGCGATTATTTCATCCTCTACGGTAATTTTGATTTTATATGGAAGTTCATCGGTAATCTCACCGGTAAGAACCTCCGAGTAGTTTCGTTTGAGTTTATAGGTGTCAATCAACTGGTTTCGCAGGGCACGCAACAAGTAAAATTTAGGATTCTGTATCTCCTGCACTTCTCTTTCGCGGATACATACCCTGCAAAACACATCATGAATGGCATCCATCGCTGTCTGTTTATCAAACCCGAATCCCAAAGCATACGAAAACAAGTCGTCAACATAGTCCTTATAAAGACTATCAACCGTATGTTTCGCTCTCTCTTCTTCCAGGTTTTTTTTCTTTGGCAGCATTGTATAAAGTTTGTAAATGATAAATTTAGCTTTTCAGGGCCTGTATGATATCGTCCAACAAGTCATCAGCCCGCTCCAGCCCCACCGAAAGGCGAATGGTTTTCTGGCTGACATCCATACCTCGACGCTGATCCTCGGTAAACGAACCGTAGATTGTACTTGCCGGATGGATAGCTAACGTTTTATTATCAAATAAGTTCGTTGCCCTACGTATGATTCTCAACCGATTTATGAAACGAAAACATATCTCACGCGACGGAAGATCAAACGTCAACATCGCTCCCGGAAGAGAACCAAACTGGCGGGTACTCAATTCATAAAACGGATTAGATTCCAATCCGGTATAGTTCACCGACTCAATCTCAGGCAGTTCTTGCAAACATTGTGCCAGTTTCAGGCAGGTTTCTGCCTGACGAGCAAACCGTACTTCCATCGTTTCAAGTCCGAGTGTCTGCATATAAGCCACCTGCGGGGTCATATATGCTCCAAGATTACGGTGAACCTCTTTTCTGAGTTTGACAGTAAAAGCCTCCTTCCCGGTATCTGCACTCAGAGCAGCCAACTTAGCGGAATGCTCCCAGTCAAAAGTGCCGTAATCTATAATCAGTCCTCCTATACAGGTAGCTCCTCCCGAAATATATTTCGTACTGGACACAATCTCGATATCAACTCCGAAGTCAGTCGCATGGAATACATGGAAAGGAATCGCTGTCGTATCTGCCAGCAACGGTACTCCGGCCTTATGTGCTATGTCGGCAAGAGCCTTCAGATCGGCCACTTCCAACTGCGGATTGGTAATAACTTCCAAAAAAAGCGCACAAGTATCTCCATCAATATGTTGCTTCACTTCTTCGGGACATGTCAGGTCACAGAAGCGTACTTCTACCCCAAAAGCTTCCAATGTACTTTTCAGAAATGAATAGGTATTGCCAAATAAATGTTTCGAAGTCACCACATTAGCTCCCGCGCTTGCCAGTGTGATCAAAGCATTGCTTATCGCAGCCATCCCGGAGTTCAAAGCTGTCACACTCAGCGCTCCGGTCACTCTTTGCACACGCTGCTCAAAGTACTGTACCGTAGGATTTGTTATGCGTGAATAAGCATGCCCGGCTTTCTGCCCACAGAAAGCAGCTTCCATCTCTTCTGCAGTCTCAAATTCGTAGGCAGCAGTATGGTACACCGGCATTGAAAGAGAATGATATGCATCCTCTTTTTCAAAAGGAGTATGCAATATTTGTGTCTCAAAACTATTTTTTTTCATCCTGAAAGTCTTTTTATATAAATTCCACAAATTATGCTATTGTGTCATGCTTCAACTCGTATGCCTCCTTTATCTGATCCAGTGCCTGTCTTAGCACACTCCGCGGACAAGCCACATTAAGCCGCATAAATCCCTCGCCTTCCTTACCGAACATAGCGCCATCGTTTAATGCCAGATGTGCACCGTCAACAAAAAAGTCAACTAATTCTTTCTGCGAAACACTCATACCGCGACAGTCCAGAAAAATCAGATAAGAAGCTTGAGGACGAATCATCCGGATTGCGGGAATATGTGTTTTTAAATATTCATCTGTAAAATCAATATTCTCCTGAATATATTCCAATGCCTGATCCAGCCACTCCGTTCCGTTGCTATACGCGGCAGCCACTCCAAGATATGCAAATAAATGGCCTTCACTAAATTCACTGGCTTCCATATAAGTCTGAAAACGATGACGAATGGCCTCATCTTCTATAATGCAGTACGAACTGGCAAGTCCCGGCATGTTGAAAGCTTTACTGGGAGACATAAACACAAGTGAATTCCGTCGAGCCTTTTCCGATACCAATGCAAACGTAGGATGCGTGTATCCCGGCAATGTCAGATCGGCATGAATTTCATCCGAGATGACCAATACTTGATTATCAAAACAAATCTCTGCTATCTCGGCCAACTCCTCCCGAGTCCAGACACGCCCTCCCGGATTATGAGGGTTACTCAAAATCAACATTTTACAGCCCTTTACATCAGCACGGAAGCGTTCAAAGTCAATCTGATATTGCCCGTCTTTCAGCAATAACGGACTGTAGACTACCTCCCTGTGGTTGTGTTCTGTCACCAGAAAGAAAGGATGATAAACAGGAGGCATCACCATCACTTTGTCCCCCGGAGCCGTAAAACATTGCAGGGCAAAAGCCAATCCACGCACAATGCCCGGCGTAAACGTCAGCATCTCCCGGGTAACATTCCACCCGTGACGTTCTTTCTGCCAATTGATAATGGATGTATACCAAGCTTCGCAAGCGAAAGTATACCCCAATACTTCATGATCCAATCTCCGACGGATAGCCTCTATCACAAAAGGAGGAGTACGGAAATCCATATCGGCCACCCACATCGGAAGCAGGTCGCTCCGTCCCCAACGTTCCGATACTGCGTCATACTTCACCGAGTCTGTTCCCCGGCGCTCTATCACTTCATCAAAGTTATATTTCATATAGGGTTCTATTTTTAGGTTCAGCCTGCAAATGTACAATTCATCTGTTTCATAATGAAACCAAATGAGCTATTTTAGCAGACAGCAGTTAAAATTTACCATCATTGTGGTATTCAGTTACTCTATATCAGGCTTTTTCAGTACATTTGTGCTCCATTAAAGAAAAGACGTATGATAAAAGCCCTGTTTTTCGATATAGACGGGACGTTGGTTAGTTTCAACACTCACGAAATTCCTTCGTCTACCCTCGCAGCCATAGCCGAAGCAAAAGCTAAAGGTATCAAGATATTCATCGCTACCGGACGCCCGAAAGCGATTATCAACAACCTCACCGCCCTTCAGGAACGGGAACTGATAGACGGCTACATCACCATGAACGGAGGGTATTGTTTCGTTGGAGATGAGGTGATTTACAAACATTCCATCCCGGTACAAGATGTTAAGGCACTGGCTGCACTTTCGGACGAGAGAAACTTTCCCTGTATCTTTGTAGCCGAACATACCGTAGCTGTTTGCAATACCAACAAGCTGGTTAACGAAATCTTTCATGATTTCCTGCATGTAGATATCCTGCCCATCCAAACTACAGCCGAGGCTACGCAGCCTGAAATCTTTCAGATGACTCCATTCATCACTACCGAAGAGGAGAAAACGGTATTGCCTTTACTCCCGAACTGCGAATCCGGACGCTGGTTTCCTGCATTTACAGATATCGTAGCTAAAGGTATCCGCAAACAAAAAGGAATAGATGAAATCATTCGCCATTTCGGTATCGGACAGGAAGAAACAATGGCATTTGGTGATGGAGGCAACGATATCAGTATGTTGCGCCATGCAGCCATCGGAGTAGCCATGGGCAATGCGAATGACGATGTCAAAGAAACCGCCGACTACATAACCACTTCTGTAGACGAAGACGGAATACAAAAAGCATTAAAACATTTCGGGATCATCTGACGTGGAATTTACAATAGACACCGGTAATAAGGAGTTTCAGGATGCACTGAATCTGATTCAGTATACTCGTCAATCAGTTTTCCTCACGGGGAAAGCGGGAACGGGTAAATCTACTTTCCTGAAATACATCTGTAAGAATACCAAGAAGAAGCACATCGTGCTGGCACCCACCGGAATCGCTGCCATTAATGCCGGTGGCAGCACTCTGCACAGCTTCTTCAAACTTCCTTTTCATCCGTTACTTCCTGATGATCCGAATCTGAGTTTGCAACGGGGACGCATCCATGAATTCTTTAAATACACCAAGCCACACCGTAAATTGCTGGAACAAGTAGAACTGGTCATTATCGATGAAATATCAATGGTACGCGCCGATATGATTGATGCCGTAGACCGCATTTTGCGTGTATACAGTCGTAATCTGCGCGACCCCTTCGGAGGAAAACAAGTTTTACTGGTAGGCGATGTATTCCAACTTGAACCGGTAATCAAAGGGGATGAACGGGAAATTATCAACCGCTTCTATCCCACTCCTTATTTTTTCTCGGCACGGGTCTTCAACGAGATCGAATTGGTATCTATCGAGTTACAGAAAGTATATCGTCAGTCAGATGCAGTCTTTGTCAGTGTACTCGACCACATCCGGAGCGGAGCAGCAGGGGCAGCCGACCTTCAGCTGCTCAACACCCGCTATGGCGCTCAAATTGATGCTTCGGAAGAAGATTTATACATCACTCTGGCTACGCGCCGCGATACGGTAGAAACCATCAATGAACGGAAACTTACCGAACTCCCCGGCGATCCTGTAGTGTTTGAGGGCGAAATCAACGGCGACTTTCCCGAAAGTAGCTTGCCCACCTCAAAAGAACTGACCCTGAAACCGGGAGCACAAATCATCTTTATCAAAAATGACTTTGAACGCCGTTGGGTAAACGGTACCATCGGTGTAGTGAGCGGCATCGACAACAACGGTATCATCTACGTCATCACCGATGATGGCAAAGAGTGTGATGTCCACCGGGAATCATGGCGCAACATCCGTTACAAGTACAACGAAGAGAAAAAGGAGATTGAGGAAGAAGAACTGGGTACTTTCACACAATATCCCATCCGCCTGGCATGGGCCATCACCGTGCACAAAAGCCAGGGTTTGACCTTTAGCCGTGTAGTCATAGACTTTACCGGAGGAGTGTTTGCCGGCGGACAAGCTTATGTAGCTCTCAGCCGTTGCACATCGCTTGAAGGAATTCAACTGAAAAAGCCTATCAGCCGCGCGGATATTTTTGTCCGTCCCGAGATTGTCAGTTTTTCCGGAAGATTCAACAACCGGCAAGCCATCGACAAAGCATTAAAACAAGCACAGGCCGATGTGCAGTATGCCGCAGCTGCCCGTGCTTTCGACAAAGGAGATTTCGAGACATGCCTCGAGCAGTTTTTCCTGGCCATTCATTCCCGTTATGATATAGAAAAGCCTGCCGCCCGAAGATTAATTCGCAGGAAATTGGGAGTCGTCAACCTATTGCGGGAACAAAAAAGGAAACTACAAGCACAAATGGAGGCACAGAAAAAAAGCCTGCAAAAGTATGCCCGAGAGTATTTGCTAATGGGAAACGAATGTATCACTCAGGCGCATGACGTTCGGGCCGCCCTTGCCAATTATGACAAAGCGATTGAGCTCTATCCCGAATACATCGACGCCTGGATACGAAAAGGAATCACGCTGTTCAACGAAAAAGAGTTCTTCGATGCCGAGAATTGCCTGAACCGGGCAGTCAGCCTGCGTCCTTCAGAGTTCAAAGCACTCTATAACCGAGGCAAACTTCGCCTGCAGACAGAAAACATAGAAGGGGCTTTATCAGACCTCGACAAAGCAACTAGCCTGAAACCTGAACATCCCGGAGCACACGAACTTTTCGGAGATGCATTATTAAAAGTCGGTAAAGAGACAGAAGCAGCCATCCAATGGCGTATAGCAGAGGAACTACGAAAAAAGAAGAAATAAGGTAAGTTTATTTCTGTAATCTATTTCACCACAGGATTACACAGATCTTCACAGATTAATAATTTATTTCATTGTCAATATATAAAGTATCTGTGTTAATCTGCATAATTTGTGATGAGATGGATTCGCCCTATTAAAAGAGGACTATACAGTAAAACATAATCCCCGATAACCTTGGACTTCTTGTCTTTTATTACTAACTTTGTTATCACTATAAACCTAACAACCAGTGCAATTATGAAGAAAGGATTCAAAATTACAGCAATCGTCATCGGCGTCATTCTGATACTGATGTTTCTCCTTCCCTTTGCCTTCCGTGGCAAGATTGAAGGTATCGTAAAATCGGAAGGCAACAAAATGCTTAACGGTCATTTTGATTTTAGTAGCCTTGATATCAGCTTATTCCGCAATTTTCCCAAAGCTTCCGTCACCCTGAATGATTTTTGGCTGAAGGGAACCGGAGAATTTGAAAACGACACATTGGTGAAGGCCGGTGAGGTAACAGCGGCTATTAACCTGTTTTCGCTTTTTGGAGATGACGGATACGATGTATCCAAAGTATCTGTTGAAAACACCCGGTTACACGCCATCGTACTTCCTGACGGAAAAGCTAACTGGGATATCATGAAACCCGATTCATCCACTGCCAGCGAAACCCAAGAAAGTGGTGAATCTTCTACTTTCCGAATTAAACTCCAGCGTTTTGTCATCAAAAACATGAATGTGGTATATGACGACCGGCAGTCCGCGATGTACGCCGACATACACAATTTCAATGCGCTTTGTTCGGGTGATCTGGGTAGCGACCAGACTTTACTCAGCCTGGAAGCCGAAACTGAAGCCCTGACTTATAAAATGAACGGTATCCCTTTCCTCTCACAAGCTAACGTCTACGCCAAGATGGATGTAGATGCCGATCTGGCACACAACAAATTTACACTGAAAAAGAACGAATTCCGTCTGAACGCCATTAAAGCCGGCATTGACGGATGGATAGAGTTGAAAGACCCTGCTATCGACATGGATTTGAAACTCAACACCAGCGAAATAGGATTCAAAGAAATCTTGTCACTGATACCGGCCATTTATTCCAAAGAGTTCAAGAATCTGAAAACAGATGGTACAGCAACTCTTGAAGCTACAGCGAAAGGAATACTGCAAGGTGACACGGTTCCACAGTTCGATGTCCGACTGGCTGTAAAAAACGCCATGTTCCGATATCCATCCCTGCCGGCGGGAGTCGATCAGATTAACATCGACGCACAAGTTCGGAATCCGGGAGGTAACATTGACCTGACCGAGATAAGCATACATCCTTTCAGTTTCCGACTGGCGGAAAATCCGTTTAGTCTGACAGCCGACATAAAGACACCTGTCAGCGACCCGGACTTTACAGCCGAAGCCAAAGGGGTACTTAATCTGGGCATGATCAAGCAAGTCTATCCGCTGGATGATATGGAGCTGAATGGTACCGTTCGTGCGGATATGACAATGGCCGGACACCTGTCATACATCGAAAAGGAACAATACGATCGTTTCTCCGCTTCAGGAACCATTGCCCTCAGTGATATGAAGTTGAAAATGAAAGAGATGCCGGATGTAGAAATAAAAAAATCCCTGTTCACATTCACTCCGAAATATCTGCAACTCAGTGAAACGACAGTAGCCATCGGAAAGAATGATCTTACTGCCGACTGCCGGTTCGAGAACTATATGGGCTATGCTCTTAAAGGGGGCACACTGAAAGGTGTCCTGAATGTCCGGTCGAACCATCTGAATCTAAACGATTTTATGACGGCAACAACTGACAGTACCGCCCAAACATCACAAGCATCTTCGACCGAAGAAACCGTCAGTATGATCGAAGTTCCGCAGAATATCGACTTCCAGATGGATGCCGGCCTGAAAGAAGTGTTATTTGACAAGATGACTTTTACAAACATGAATGGCAAACTTATTGTGAAAAACGGAAAAGTCGATATGACAAATCTGTCAATGAACACCATGGGAGGAAGTGTCGTTATGAACGGATACTATTCGACCGCCGATCCGAAGAAGCCGGAAATGAACGCAGGATTCCGTATGGAAAATATCGGTTTTGCACAGGCTTACAAAGAACTGGATATGGTGCAGCAAATGGCTCCTATCTTTGAAAACCTGAAAGGCAACTTTTCGGGTAATATGCATATCCGGACTTTACTCGACAACCAGATGAGCCCTGTCATGGATACGATGCAGGGAAACGGAAGCCTTTCGACCCAAGATCTTAGCCTCAGCGGCGTAAAAGTAATCGACCAGATAGCCGAAGCCGTAAAGAAGCCTGAACTCAAAGAGATGAAGGTGAAAGATATGGCACTGGATTTCACCATCAAAGACGGAAGAGTATCTACCAAGCCGTTCGATATCAAACTGGGTGACTATGTCATGAATCTTTCCGGAAGCACAGGACTCGACCAAACCATCGACTATTCGGGAAAGATCAAATTACCGGCATCGGCAGGTGATATCGCCAAACTGACTACCCTCGACCTGAAAATAGGAGGTACCTTCTCCTCACCCAAAGTATCACTGGATACGAAAAGCATGACCAATCAGGCAGTAGAAGCGGTGACAGACAAGGCAATCAGCGAAATAGGGAAAAAGCTCGGGCTGGATTCGGCTACAACGGCCAACAAAGACTCCGTGAAGGAGAAGGTAAAAGAGAAAGCCGTAGAAAAGGCACTTGATTTTCTTAAAAAGAAAATAAAATAACGTGAATCAGGAGTGAGAGAAGTGATTCGCATAAATAACAGACAATTATGATACTCAAACTTTACGAAAAAAATAATAATCCTCAGGACCTGCAACGGATTGTAGACCTACTGAACGACGGGGGATTGATTATCTATCCCACAGACACCATGTATGCCATCGGTTGCCATGGCCTGAAGGAACGTGCCATCGAACGCATCTGCCGGATCAAAGAGATTGACCCGAAGAAAAACAATCTCTCTATTATTTGCTATGACCTGAGCAGCATCAGTGAATATGCCAAAGTGGACAACAACATTTTCAAGTTGATGAAACGTAACCTGCCCGGACCTTTCACTTTTATCCTGAACGGAACTAACCGGTTGCCCAAAATCTTTCGAAACCGGAAAGAAGTAGGTATCCGTATGCCGGATAACAGTATCATCCGTGAAATTGCCCGTCTGCTGGATGCTCCGATCATGACCACCACGTTGCCTTATGACGAGCACGAAGACATAGAGTACGTCACTGACCCGGAACTGATCGACGAAAAACTCGGTGACGTAGTGGACCTCGTGATCGACGGAGGTATCGGAGGGATTGAACCTTCGACAGTTGTGAACTGCACTGAAGGAGAAGCCGTCATCGTCCGGCAGGGAAAAGGGGAACTGGAAGAGGCCTGACCCATCAAACATTTTTCAGATGCAGGGTGTTAGTATATAAAACCCAAACAATAGCATTTGATTATGAAAAAAGTATTATTCTTTGCATTGGTGCTGACCATTGCCACAGCATGCAGCCAAACAAAAGATTCGTATCTGGAGGGCTTTAAGCTTTTTGTCGAAAGCGTACAGAAAAACGCTCAAGACTATACAAAAGCCGACTGGGAAAAGGCTGACGAACAATTTACGAAACTGAAAGACAGTTATAATAACTTCAGTAAACAAATGACTTCGGACGAAAAAGGAGAAGTGATAAAACTGGAATCCACTTATGCTGCCCTAAAGTTAAAGAAAATAGGAGATGACGTGAAAGAAAGCACCAAAGATGCATTTGAGAAAGTCAAAGATACAGCCAAAGATGCAGCCAAAGACGTAAAAGAAGGTGCGCAAAAGGCTGCTAAAAAAGGTGAGAAAGCAATGGAAGGGATCAAAGACGGTCTGAAAGATTAGTTCCTCAACAGACTTTCGTGTCAGACTGATAAAGAGAAGAGGATAAGCCAAAAGTTCTTCCGGCCTATCCTCTTCTTTATTTTTATGCCTGTATTACTTCAGCAATGACTGCGGATCGAGGTGATCTGCTTCGATATCCTTGAAATAACGATAAGTACCAACTTTCAGTTCGGCAGTAGCAGCATCATCGCAAACGATGATACCTTTTTCGTGCATCTGCAATGCACTGATCGTCCACATCTGTGTAATGGCACCCTCTACGGCATGATACAATGCACGTGCTTTGTTGTGTCCGTTTACGATAATCATCACCTCACGGGCAGAAAGCACAGTACCCACTCCCACAGTCAACGAAGTCTTGGGAACCTTGTTAATATCATTGTCGAAGAAGCGAGAGTTCGCAATGATCGTATCTGTTGTCAGTGTTTTCTGACGGGTACGAGAACTCAGCGAAGAGCCCGGCTCGTTGAAAGCAATGTGACCGTCAGGACCAATACCTCCCATAAACAGGTCGATTCCGCCATACGATTTGATCTTTTCTTCATAACGTGCACATTCAGCATCCAGATCGGCAGCATTTCCATTTAAAATGTTCGTGTTCTCCGGTTTGATGTCGATATGGCTGAAGAAGTTGTTCCACATAAAAGAATAGTAGCTTTCCGGATGTTCTTTCGGCAGTCCTACGTATTCGTCCATGTTGAAAGTAACAACATTCTGGAACGATACGATTCCTTTTTTATTCAGGTCGATCAGTGCCTTATACATACCCAGTGGAGATGATCCTGTGGGGCATCCCAGAACGAAAGGTTTTTCCGGAGTGGGATTGGCAGCTTTGATCTTAGCAGCAACATAATGTGCCGCCCATTGAGAAACGGACTGATAGTCCGGCTGAATGATTAGTCTCATGTTCGATTGTTTTTATCAGGTTAATAAATTAGGGGTAACTTATACTCTGTCTTTTTTTAAACGGCCGGCCATAGCACGTGCCAGGTTCTCACACTGTTGATATGTGATCTCCTTCATGGCCTGTTTCATTTCTACAGGATCACCGACCAATTCAAATTTACTTTTCTCTGCAAACTCGGCCATACGTTTCACGGCGGCACCTGCCCACGTGAACGAACCGAAATACCCCAGATAACGTCCTTTCAATTCACGAACCAATATCTTGGACAGAAGCGACTCCACTTCCGGGAAAATCTGGTTACTGTAAGTAGGGCTACCGATAATCAATCCTTTATAACGGAATATATCGGCAAGGATATAAGAGGGATTACTTTTGCTGACATTGTGCATCACAATGTTTTTGATGCCCTGTGCCGAAAGCTCAGCTGCAATGGCTTCTGCCATTTGTTCGGTATTACCGTACATACTGCCGTATGCAATTACCACACCTTCATCTGCGTCATAACGGCTCAGTTTATCATAAATGCCTACCACTTTCGTGATATTCTCAGTCCATACCGGACCGTGCGTAGAACAAATAGCCGAGATAGGAAGTCCACCCAACTTTTGCAAAGCTTTCTGTACCGGTGAACCGTATTTGCCGACGATGTTCGAATAATAACGAACCATTTCGCCCCAATAATGGTCGATATTCATGCGTGTATCCACGAAGCCGCCATCCAGCGTACCAAAACACCCGAAACCATCACCGGAGAAGAGTATGCCATCTGTTTCGTCAAATGTCATCATCGTTTCCGGCCAGTGTACCATCGGGGTAAGGTAAAAGCGCAGTTTATGACGTCCGAGAGCGAGAAAATCACCATCCTTAATCAGATATTGCTCGCCGGTCACACCATAAAAACCTTCAATCATACCGAAAGTCTGTTTATTGCCAACGATCACAATGTCGGGATAGTGTTGCTTAATCAATCGGATAGAACCTGAATGGTCCGGTTCCATGTGATTTATAATCAAATAGTTGATAGGACGGTCGCCTATGATATTTCTGATTTTTCGAAGATATACTTCGAAATAGCAAATATCCACTGTATCGATCAGTGCCACCATTTCATCATCAATCAGATAAGAGTTATACGAAACTCCATAGGGCAAAGGCCACATTCCCTCAAAGAGGTGCTTGTTACGGTCGTTAACTCCCACATAATGAACGTTTCCTTTAATTCTTGTTTTCTGTTCCATTCTTTTTTTAGTTTAATTTAGCTACAGGGTACGAGTAACAACAATACCCAACGGTACCTCTCAGCTTGCAACTCGTAACTCGCAACTCATTCGCTTCGCAAAAATAGTTCTTTTTTTCTAAACCAGGTATGCCTTTCCCTGATAAGCACCCCTTTCTTTCATTCTTTTTTGCACGCGGGCAGTAAATTCATAATTCTTCAGCCCCCAATCGGGTGCAATCAGAAGTTCTTTCGGTGATTGTGAAACAAATCGCTCAAGTATCAGATCGGGGCGCAGGTGTTCCACATAGTCGATTACCAGATCGATATACTCGTCCACACTAAAGAGATGAAAATCCTCGGGGCGGCACTCAAACTCACGTGCCATTTTCGTACCACGTATCAACTGCAACTGATGCATTTTAAGAGTGGTCAATGGCAAACGGGACAATTCGGCCGCCTGAGCGATAATTTCGTCATGGGTCTCTCCCGGAAGACCGAGGATGACGTGTCCTCCGGTCAGAATCCCGCAAGCAGCCGTCCGGTTGACAGTTTCTACCGTATCGGCATAGGTATGCCCACGGTTGATACGTTTCAAAGTAACATCCCGGGTGGTTTCAATACCATATTCTACCAAAAGGAAAGTGTGCTTATTCAGTTCTTCCAGATATCGCAACAAGGGATCAGGCATGCAGTCCGGACGTGTGCCGATGACCAGTCCCACCACCCCGTCCACACTCAAAGCCTCTTCATATTTCCCTTTCAGTCCTTCAAGCTCGGCATAGGTATTGGTATAAGCCTGAAAATAAGCCAGATATTTCATATCCGGATATTTATGGGCAAAGAATTGCTTTCCTTCCTCAAGTTGCCGGGTGACGGATTTCTCCGTTTTACAATACTCGGGATTGAATGTTTGGTTATTACAGTACGTACAGCCTCCCAATCCCTTCGTTCCGTCCCGGTTAGGACATGTAAAACCCGCATTAAGAGATATCTTCTGTACCTTATAGGGAAAGTATTTTTTCAGAAAGAAAGTAAATTCGTTATATAAAGGCGTCGGAGCCGGTTTAGTCATAGAATATCATGCTTTTGTAAACAGTACAAATATACATAAAAAGTTATAGAAAAGAGCCGTTAGCTATTTTTTTCTGTATCTTCACCCTTATACTGCTCTTTAAATTTATACGAAAGCACGTAACATCTGTAGATTGACGTTAACTTAGAAGATCTGAGAAAGTGTCTGAAAAGATTATATAAATAAAGAAAATGTGAGCAATGTCCACATGAAGCATCTTCTCCAACCGAGGGTGTAGCCATCCGGAGGAAAGGGTGTAGCCCTAGGCATAAAAGGGTGTAGTCATCCGCATCGTATGGCTACACCCTTTCACCTGTTCATAGATAGCGGTTATTAAAGTTCCAACCGCTCCTTCAGTAATTTATATCCGGAATTACTCACTTTCAGCCTTACGCCGTTTTTTAACGAGAGCTGATAATTTTCTTTTCCAAAGAGTTCAACCCGTGATATTTGCGTCACGTTCACTATTGTAGAACGATGCACACGCACAAATCCTGCTGATGGCAGATGGGCATCAAAATACTTCATGGTCTGCTCCTTGACATATTGTCCCGAAGGGGTCACCAATGTGACATAATCGCCACATGCCTGTATGTAAAGCAACTCGTCGGTACGGATCAGATGAATGTGTGTACCATCTTTCACCGTGATGCGGTCAATACATTCCGCCTCTTCCGGCAACGCTTTATCTTCGCGGCATTCAATCTGCCTCAATTCTTCACGAAGGGCTTCCTCTCTCGAAACAGCCTCTTCTAATATCTCTTCCTGAACGGTATTCAGCGACTGCAAGCGATACCACAACATCATCACTCCCCAGGCCAATGCTCCAAACAATATACGGAAAGGAAGCGTCTCACCAAAAGGAGCATATACTTGTCCCATATTCTGTTCCAGCACATATTGCACGGCAAAGCCTCCCGCCAGCCAGAAAAGCAGAGCCAAAGCGGCTATCAGCAAGTCGGTCTGCAATATAGAGACAAGGCCAATGACATACCATGCCAGATAGGCCAGGAGGCAAAGCAATCCGACAGATAAAATCCCGTCTATTGCAGCCGGAAGCGTGTCGGCTCCGGCATAGCCCCAAAGTAGAGTTGTTTGTATCCCTGCTGCTACAACGGCCAATATCAATGCCGTCATCCACCGCCGGGAAGATTCTTGTATAGGATGTATATCCATGTTTTATTTTCAACTTTTTATATCAATACCTCCGAATGTCAAATCACCCCGGATCACCAATATCCGGTTCTGATCGATTATACCCCCGCCAAAACGTTTGTCCTGACAACCGCCCAGACAGGTAGTACACCGAAACACTACTTTCCAATCGGAAGGCACATAAATTTCTATTCCACCAAATGTACAATCAATATCGAGAAGCGTTTCTCCTTCGGGAAGAGTCGTACGCCGCAAGTCGATAACCGTCCCGCCAAAAGAGTTTTGTATAGTTCCGCCTTTAAACACTTCATCGAGCACCACCTGCCTGATGCCGCTAAATGTGTTTTCGGAGTGCAGCACTCCATCTGTTGAGTTATATTGGCTACTGGCAAAGTTCCCTCGGTGCGAACGCTCGTGCCGGGCTCGTTTCGGCCTGAACAGAAAAGCAAGTCCGATAACAATCAGGACAATCGGGAAAAGAGTGACATGAATTCCTGCAGGCATCCATCCCAAATACGGACTGATCAGATAGGCACCGATAGCAAGCAGTATCCCGCCCCGCAAAATCTGACGCCGCAACATCAAGTAAATTCCTAAAAGAATCAGTAACATTTGCCAGGAAACCAAAATACCAAACAAGGTATAAGAAATCCATCCCAGATTGCGAGCCAGCAAAAGCACTCCTGCCGTTATAAAAATAAAGGCGATAAAAAACTTACCGTATCTCCGAGCAGGAGATGAAAACTCTTTCTTTTCCATATATTATTTCATTGTTAATTATTTCTTTTAATCTTTGTGGGCAAAGATACGCCATTTACCACCTCCCGGAAATACTTTTTCGTCAATAACAGTACGCCAACCGATGAAAGGGGGATAATTCCCGATAAAACCGGACCTGTTTTTCACCGATTGCGTACAAGTTTGAACCGATATAGTCATATCTCTTTATCGGGAGACACTCCGGATTCTCTCCCCTTTGTCTCTATACACAAACAAAGCCGGGTAGAGCCTCCGTTTCATAGGGACAAAGCCTCCGTTTGTGTCCCGTACAGCCTCTGTCCGTATCAAACAGAGACTCTGTTTTTTCGTTAACCAACGCTATTTCACAGATATTTTACCCCTCCTGTTTTGAAGGCTCACCGTTTATCGTTACCTTTGCGGACACATAGAAACAACCTATAAAATCATCTAAGCCAATGAAAAGAAAATTCATTTTTCTGTTTTTCTGTCTGTGCTGCCTTGCCGGCTTTGCACAAGGAGGCAAAGCGCTCGACCTGAAAGAAATTAACTCGGGCAAGTTCAGCCCCGAAAACATTTATGGTGTGGTTCCCATGCCTGACGGCGAACACTACACACAAAGAAATGCCGAAGGTACACAGATCGTGAAATATTCCTTCCGCACGGGTGAACCGGTGGAAGTGGTATTCGATGTGACAAAAGCCCGCGAATGCCCCTTTAAGAAATTCGACAGTTACCAATTTTCACCGGACGGATCAAAAATACTGATTGCAACCGAAACCAAGCCCATCTATCGTCATTCTTATACGGCAGTCCACTACCTGTATCCGGTGAAACGGAACGACAAAGGAGTGACTACCAACAATATTGTTGAAAAGCTATCGGACGGTGGTCCGCAGCAAGCCCCGGTATTCTCTCCGGACGGAAACCTGGTGGCGTTTGTCCGTGATAATAACATCTTCCTGGTAAAGCTTTTGTATGGCAACAGCGAATCGCAAGTGACTGAAGACGGCAAGTTGAACAGTGTACTGAACGGTATTCCCGACTGGGTATACGAAGAAGAGTTCGGTTTCAACCGTGCCCTGGAATTCAATGCCGATAATACCATGCTGGCCTATGTTCGTTTCGACGAATCGGAGGTTCCATCATACACTTTCCCCCTGTTTGCAGGTGAAGCACCGCGTTATGATGCACTGCAGGATTATCCGGGAGAATACACTTACAAATATCCCAAAGCAGGTTACCCCAACTCCAAGGTGTCAGTACATACGTTCGACATCAAATCGAAAGTGACCCGTCAGGTGAAGCTGCCGATAGACGCCGACGGATATATCCCGCGCATCCGTTTCACTCAGGATCCCAACAAACTGGCCATCATGACACTGAACCGTCACCAGAACCGCTTCGACATGTATTTTGCCGATCCTCGCAGCACAGTGTGCAAACTGGCCCTACGCGACGAATCTCCTTATTACATCAACGAAAATGTATTCGATAACATTCAGTTCTATCCCGAATATTTCAGCTTTGTTAGCGATAAGAGCGGATATCCTCACTTGTACTGGTATAGCATGAACGGTAACTTGATCAAACAAGTGACCAGCGGCAACTATGAAGTAAAAAACTTTATCGGATGGAATCCGGATACCAACGAGTTTTATTACACCAGCAATGAAGAAAGCCCGATGCGTCAGGCGGTATACAAGATAGACCGTAAGGGCAAGAAGATGAAACTGAGCAATCAGCCGGGAACCAACAGTCCCATCTTCAGCAGCTCGATGAAATATTTCATGAACAAGTTTACCAGCCTCGATACTCCGATGCTGATTACCTTGAATGACAACACAGGTAAGGTCTTGAAGACTCTCGTAACAAATGATAAACTGAAACAGAAACTGGCCGAATATGCCATACCGCAAAAAGAATTCTTCACGTTCAAAACAACAGAAGGAGTCGATCTGAACGGCTGGATGATGAAACCGGTCAATTTCGATCCTGCCAAACGTTATCCGGTACTGATGTTCCAGTATAGCGGTCCGGGTTCGCAACAGGTTCTGGACAAATGGGGAATCAGTTGGGAAACCTACATGGCAAGCCTCGGCTACGTGGTAGCTTGTGTAGATGGTCGCGGCACAGGTGGCCGTGGCAGTGAATTCCAGAAATGCACCTACCTGAACCTGGGTGTAAAAGAAGCTAAAGACCAGGTGGAAGCTGCCAAATATCTGGGTGGACTGCCTTATGTGGACAAAGGACGTATTGGTATCTGGGGATGGAGTTTCGGCGGATATATGACCATCATGAGTATGAGCGAAGGTACACCCGTGTTTAAAGCCGGAGTTGCTGTGGCCGCACCTACAGACTGGAAATATTACGATACAGTATATACCGAACGCTTTATGCGCACACCGAAAGAAAATGCCGAAGGCTATAAAGCTGCTTCAGCATTCAGCCGTGCAGACAACCTGCATGGTAACCTGCTCCTTGTACACGGTATGGCAGATGATAATGTTCACTTCCAGAACTGTACAGAATATGCAGAGCACCTGGTACAACTCGGAAAACAGTTCGATATGCAGGTATACACCAACCGGAATCATAGTATCTATGGCGGAAATACCCGTAACCACTTGTATACGAAGCTGACGAACTTCTTCCGGAATAATTTATAAGAAACAGTTCTCGCCACAGAGAGAACACGGAGTACACTGAGGATTATTTTAATGATTGAATTTTAAAATAAAACTCTGTGTACTCCGTGTCTTCTGTGGAGAATCATAGAATAAAAACAGTACTATATGGGAAACGATAAACGGGTGCGCAAACCCGAATGGCTTAAAATCAGCATTGGAGCCAATGAACGCTATACCGAGACCAAACGCATTGTCGAATCGCACTGCCTGCACACCATCTGTAGCAGTGGGCGTTGCCCCAACATGGGCGAATGCTGGGGAAAAGGGACAGCTACGTTCATGATTGCCGGTGACATCTGTACCCGCAGTTGTAAATTCTGTAATACCCAGACCGGACGACCTCTGCCTTTGGATCCCGACGAACCGGCCCACGTTGCAGAATCGATTGCCCTGATGAAACTCTCACACGCAGTTATCACATCTGTAGACCGCGATGATCTGCCTGATTTGGGTGCAGCCCATTGGGCACAAACAATTCGTGAAATCAAACGACTAAATCCGGAAACAACTACCGAAGTACTGATTCCCGATTTCCAAGGACGCAAAGAGCTTATTGACCAAGTGATAAAAGCCTGTCCCGAAATCATCTCCCATAACATGGAGACTGTGAAACGCATCAGTCCACAGGTGCGTAGTGCCGCCAACTATCACACCAGCCTGGAAGTGATCCGCCAAATAGCCGAAAGCGGTATTACGGCAAAATCGGGCATTATGGTTGGTCTGGGTGAAACTCCTGCTGAAGTAGAAGAGTTAATGGATGACCTGATTTCCGTCGGTTGCAAAATCCTCACCATCGGGCAATATCTGCAGCCAACCCACAAACACTTCCCGGTTGCAGCATACATTACTCCGGAACAGTTTGCTGTTTATAAAGAAACAGGACTGAAGAAAGGGTTCGAACAAGTGGAAAGCGCACCATTAGTACGCTCCTCGTATCATGCAGAAAAACATATCCGATTTAATAATAAGTAGTAAGAACATAACAGGCTCCTTGTTTGTTTTACAAGTAAACGGCAAAATAATACAATAAAAACATATGGGTAACAAAGGAGTACTTTCTTCTGCATTTAATATGTCATTGGGCTTTATCCCTGTTATTGTTTCCATCCTCTTATGCGAATTTATAACACAGGACATATCAATCTATATCGGTACAGGTATCGGGCTTATCTATTCGTATAGGTCTCTGTCTCGTAAAGGGGCCCGCATACCCAATTTTATCCTCTATATCTCTACGGGAATCTTGACATTACTGACTCTGGCAAGCTTTATTCCCGGAGATTTCGTTCCGGAAGGAGCATTGCCGCTTACACTTGAAGTCAGCATACTGATTCCGATGGTTATTCTATTCCTGCACAGGAGGAAGTTCATCAGCCACTACCTGCGTCAAAATGCCCAATGCAACCGGCGGTTGTTTGCTCAAGGAGCAGAATCTGCCATTGTATCCGCACGGGTCGTACTGATTTTAGGTATTCTCCATTTTGCTGTCATCAGCCTGACGGTTTTGGTAGCACATCCCCTCACCCGGACTTCCATACTTGTACTTTATCACGTATTGCCGCCTACTATATTTATTCTCAGCATCCTGCTCAATCAAATAGGTATCCGTTACTTTAATCATGTAATGGCGCATACGGAATATGTCCCCATCGTCAATACCCGTGGTGATGTAATCGGAAAAAGTCTGGCTGTGGAAGCTATCAACTATAAGAATGCCTACATTAATCCGGTGATACGCATTGCTGTTTCCACCCACGGCATGTTGTTCCTCTGTAATCGTCCGCAAAGCTGCATCCTCGATAAAGGCAAAGTGGATATACCGATGGAGTGTTACCTTCGATACGGGGAGACACTGACGGCGGGAGCCAACCGCTTATTGAGCAATGCTTTTCCGAAGGCCTCTGATCTGAAACCGACATTTACCATCTCCTATCATTTTGAAAACGAACAGACCAATCGTTTGGTCTATCTGTTCATTGTCGATATGGAAGACGACTCCATTCTCTGCGATCCACGATTCAAAGGAGGAAAGTTATGGACTTTCCAACAAATAGAGCACAACTTAGGTACTCACTTCTTCAGCGAGTGTTTCGAGTTGGAATACGAGCACCTGAAACAGGTTATTGGTATAAGAGAAAAATACAAGGTATCTTAGTCAGGTCGGGTACTTTTCCTTGCCACTCTTTTATGGTTTTAGTACGGATATATTCTCCCTCACAAGTGATATTCGCTGCAATACACAAGCGGGTCTGCGGACGACAATTGTGCAGAATATCCTCCACCATCTTATTGTTACGATAAGGTGTTTCTATAAATAGCTGTGTCTGATGCTCGGCATATACCCGTTGCTCAAGAGCTTTTATTTTTTTTGCACGCTCACCCGGCTCTATAGGCAGATAGCCGTGAAAGGCAAAACTCTGCCCGTTAAATCCCGAACCCATCACAGAAAGAATGATAGACGAAGGTCCTACCAACGGAACTACTTTCAGGTTTTTACGTTGTGCAATAGCCACCACGTCAGCTCCCGGATCGGCTACAGCAGGACAACCGGCTTCGGAAATCACTCCCATGGACAAACCGCCTGCCAGCGGTTTCAGATAACCGGAAATATCTTCAGGAGAAGTATGTTTATTCAGCGGGTAAAAAGTGAGTGAGTCAATATCAATCTCACGGTCTACCTTTTTCAGGAAGCGGCGGGCCGAGCGAACATCTTCGACAATGAAGTGCTTGATGCCCTGAATAATTTCTTTATTATAAGAAGGTAATACAGACTCGATCGGAGTGTCGCCCAAAGTGACGGGCAAAAGATAAAGAGCGGTATCCATGAATAGGGTATTTAATAGTTGAAATTTTACGGATTAAAACGCGATTCCGTGAACATACGTTCATAGTCGCTCATTTCAAGCAATTGCCGTAAAGTTGTTTTCTTATGATGTTTCATATATGAGGTGATGATTTTCGTACCGATCCAGGTACCTACCATCGAAGGCGCATTCTCGCCTAAAGTGTTAGTGAAAGGAGCCGGACGGGTATATTGACGTACCACCATCGGATCCGTAGCATGCAAATGATCTTGCTCAAGAATATATCTCCACATCTGCTGTTGGTTCTCTTTACACCATTCCCTTTCTAAATCCGAATATCCCAACGCTTCTTCCGATGAGGAATAGTCCAACAGATGTTGTACCACATAATTGATTTTACCATAATGCATCATTACATCGAGTAATGTACGGGAGTAATCCATCGGAAAAGGATACTGGCTCATCAGATAGAACACCAAACAATCGGGGACGATCCGGTCAGGACGCATAGTACGCCGCTGATAATTGTAATAGAAACGCTTGTAAAGCGGATAGTCTTCACCCATATACTTGTCAAGACTAATACCCAACACGCTGTCAGACAGAACAATGGATTCATTGAATGCCGAGATCTGCGTATATATCATAGGAATCATGATATCCGGAATCTCCTTTTGTAATTTCCCGAACCCTTTGGTCAGATTTTTTTCAACCGATTCCAATTCCGGGTATTTGGCCTCCACATCTTCTATAAGACGGACCAAGGTTGTATCCGAATAGAAAGTTTTCAATCGCTGGAAAATATGGTCATCGCTCACCTGGCCAATAGCCAATACATCTTCAATCAACAGTTTGGTGGGCAAGGCATACTCCAGGTTCATTTTTTGTAAAGCAGAAAAGCTGTTGAAACGAACGTATTCGTCCAACAGCTTATCATATCTGACTACGGAAATTCCCTCTTCTTCCATAGGGTCCGCCACAGGTTCCGCTTTCCCCACCCGGCAGGATGCGAAAAGCAGACTCAGCAAAATAAGAAGAATATCGTCTTTCCGTATTTTCATTACCTTAACCGTAAATGATATTACCGTTTTCGTCTTTATATTCGTCCAGCCCCTTTTCGTAAGTAGCCATTGCACGCAGACTCATACCAACACTTGAAAAACCTCCATCGTGGAACAGGTTCTGCATAGTTACCTTACGGGTAAGATCGGAGAACATTACGATACAGTAATCAGCACATTCATCGGCTGAAGCATTACCGAGCGGAGACATACGATTAGCAAAGTCATACAGTTTATCCATACCCTTCACACCAGAACCGGCAGTTGTAAAGGTAGGCGACTGGGAAATAGTATTCACACGCACGTTGTGCTCACGACCATAGATATAACCAAAACTGCGGGCAATAGATTCAAGTAATGCTTTTGCATCCGCCATATCGTTATATCCGTAGAAAGTACGCTGTGCAGCTACATAACTCAATGCCACGATAGAACCGTATTCTGCAATTGCATTTTGCTTCTTGGCAGCCTGAATCATTTTATGGAACGAAACAGCTGAAACATCCAGCGTAGTATTCAACATATTATAATCGAGATCATCATAAGTACGTTTCTTACGAACATTCGGTGACATACCGATAGAGTGCAATACAAAATCAATTTGTCCACCCAAAACTTCCATCGAGCGTTTGAATACGTTCTCCAAATCTTCTACGTTGGTGGCATCAGCAGCAATCACTTCGCAATTCAGCTTTTCTGATAAAGCAGAAACCTGTCCCATGCGAACAGCAACAGGAGTATTTGATAATGTAATAACAGCACCTTCTTCAACGGCTCTTTCGGCTACTTTCCAGGCAATAGACTGCTCGTTTAATGCACCGAAAATAATACCTCTTTTTCCTTTCAACAAATTGTAACTCATACCTTTTAATGTTAAATTAGGTTGCAAAGATATAGATTTTCTGCATAAAAGCACGAAAAGTGTGCAAAGAAAAGAGGAAAACCACAAAAAATACAGTGAATTTGATTATTTATTAATAGATAATAGAGTCTCCTACAACAAAATGACAATTCTTACTCCCGAAATATAAAGCAATTGTCTATCATCTCAATGACAACAGTATTCCTTATTTATATCAAGCGTACTTTGAATCACTATATAAATAGCCAGAGAGAGTCGACAGGTTGCCGCAATCGTTTGTCGGAATACATATAAAAAAGATCAGTCTAAACAAAAAGAAAAAAGTAGTAATTCAAAAATAGAAAAGGCAAAGTTCTGTTGGTACTTTACTTCAATAATTTTGCATCAAAATACATTTTCTAATATTAAGTTAATAATCACATCATATTTATAATGCAAAAGGAGATAACGGGACAAAGATAATAATATCTTTTAATAAATCATAAATCCAAGGTTTATTTTTTCATGTATATTATGAAATACATTTTAGCTTAAAAACAGGAATATACTTCTTTGGCAAATATAGTAGACTATAAGTAATACTCAATAATATTGGAACCTAATCCCTCTACCGGTCAGTCAATATCTACTATAACCAACTAATAAACAACAGATAACATTATTGAGGTCCATGGTATATCTGTACGCCTATTACAACATATCAGACTGTCATAATCAATTAAGTACCAACAGAACTAAGCCTGAAGCAACAATGTAAAGATAGATCATAAAATACAATAAATAGAATAACCCTAATTTAAAAAGCTTATGAGATAAAAAACAGAGAAATGACCTCACACAAACTCCGGAAAACCATTTTTCCGGGAAACCTAAGAAACAAACTATTCAAAATGAAGTTTAACCGAACAATTTAGTGTATGACAAAAAAAATCAACCTGTTTCCAAGCCTTATACGGTTTTGGGAAACCAATCGCCTAAAAATGGCAATTGCTGCATCTATCATGCTATGGTGTATGGCACCCCAACAAGCAGTTGCAGATACGTATGAAAAACACGAAGTTGCCAGTATTCAGCAGCAAAAGGTAAAAGCGAACGGTACTGTAGTAGATCAGACCGGCGAACCTCTAATCGGCGTTTCTGTAAAAGTAAAAGACGCGCCTAATGGAACAATCACCAATTTAGATGGTAAATTCTCCATCGATGTAGCCAAAGGTGCTACACTTGAAATATCCTATGTGGGATATAAAACGGTCATTGTAAAAGCCGAATCAACCCCAATGCACATTGTCTTAAAAGAAGATAGTGAAATGATAGATGAGGTAGTGGTAGTTGGTTATGGCTCACAGAAAAAGGTTAATGTCACCGGTGCCGTAGGCATGGTCAATTCCGAAGTACTTGAAGCTCGTCCGGTACAAAATGTATCGCAAGCTTTACAAGGTGTGGTACCGGGTTTGAACCTCTCCGTCAACAACGGTGGTGGTTCACTGGATAGTGAGATGAGTATTAATATTCGTGGTACAGGTACCATCGGCGACGGCTCCGGATCGTCTCCATTGGTATTGATCGATGGCATCGAGGGCAGCCTGAATACAGTAAACCCCAATGATATTGAATCGGTATCAGTACTGAAAGATGCTGCATCAGCTTCTATTTATGGTGCACGTGCCGCATTCGGTGTGGTTTTGGTAAAAACCAAAAGCGGACAATCGGGAAAACCCAGAGTGACCTATTCGGGTAATGTGTGCTTCTCTGATGCGACTAATATTCCTGAAATGCTGGATTCTTATACTTTCGCACAATACTTTAACCGTGCAGCGGCAAATGATAATGGTGGTACTGTTTTCAGTAAAGAGCAACTGGAACGCATCAAAGCATACCAGGATGGTACCTTAAAATCATCAGCTACCTTTAACGAACAATCACGCCGATGGAACTACTATACGGGATCGAATGCAAATACCGACTGGTTTAAGGAAGTGTATGAAGATTGGGTTCCTTCCATGGATCACAATCTTAGCATCAGTGGTGGCACAGATAAAACTCAATATATTGTCAGTGGAAGCTTTCTCGATCAGAAAGGTTTGATCCGCCATGGCAAAGATACCTTCCAGCGCTACACTTTAAATGGTCGAATCACAAGTAACATCACAGACTGGTTTACATTGGGATATTCAACCAAATGGACACGTGAAGATTATGATCGTCCAAGTTACCTGACGGGATTGTTCTTCCACAATGTGGCACGCCGCTGGCCGACTGTACCTGTCTATGACGATAACGGATACCTGACCGAACCATCCGAACTGATCCAGCTGGAAGACGGAGGCAGACAAATCAACCAGAAGGACCTCTTCACACAACAGCTGCAACTGACCTTCGAACCAATCAAGAACTGGAAAATTTATGTAGAAGGAAGTTTGCGTGTAACCGCCAATAACCAACATTGGGAAGTACTGCCTGTTTATCAGCACGATGTAGACGGTAACCCGGTAGGTATGACATGGGATGCAGGTGTAGGCAGCTATCCGGTAGGCGGTTCAAAAGTGTCTGAATATGCTTATAAAGAGAATTACTATTCTACCAATATCTATTCGGATTACTTCAAGCAACTGGATAACGGGCACTATTTCAAGGCAATGGTAGGTTTCAACGCCGAGCTGTACAAGGACCGCAGTGTAAGTGCGGACAAATCAACCTTGATTACTCCATCCGTACCGACAATTAATACCGCAGTAGGTGAACCCAGTGTAGCAGGTGGATACAGACATACCTCAGTGGCCGGTTTCTTTGCCCGTTTAAACTGGAACTACAAAGACCGCTACATGCTGGAAGCCAACGGACGCTACGATGGTTCTTCACGCTTTATCGGCGACAAACGTTGGGGATTCTTCCCGTCATTCTCAGGTGGTTGGAACATCGCCCGTGAAGCATTTTTCGAAGAAACCGCCAACAAGTTGAAAATTGGTACACTGAAACTGAGAGCATCGTGGGGACAGTTGGGTAACACCAACACCAATGAAGCCTGGTATCCTTTCTACCAGACTTTACCGCAAGGACAGAACTACGGATGGTTAGTAAACGGTGTACGCCAGAATTATGCCAGCAATCCGGGTATCGTCAGTAGCGAAAAGACCTGGGAAACCATCGAAACATGGGATGCCGGTCTGGACTGGGGATTATTCAACAACCGTCTGACCGGTTCATTCGACTATTTCGTACGTTACACATACGACATGATTGCCACCGCTCCGGAACTCCCATCTATTCTGGGTACAGGTGTTCCTAAAATCAATAATGCCGACATGAAATCGTATGGTTTCGAGTTGGAAATCGGCTGGAGAGACAGAATCAAAAACTTCTCTTATGGAGTGAAATTTGTCCTCTCGGATGCACAACAAAAGATTCTGAAATACAACAATCCCGACAAGAGTCTTAGTAATCCTTATTATGAAGGACAGAAGCTAGGAGAGATATGGGGATACAAAACAATTGGAATCGCACAAAGCGATGAAGAAATGAACCAGCATCTTGCCAATGCCAAGCAGCCGATGGGGCAGAAATGGGCAGCAGGTGACATCATGTATGCCGATCTCGACAATAGCGGCTCAGTGGACCAAGGTAACTACAAAGTAGGTGATTCGGGCGACTGGCAGATTATCGGAAACAACACCCCTCGTTTCAACTATGGTATCACGATAGATGCTGCTTGGAAAGGTTTAGACTTCCGTGCCTTTGTACAAGGTATCGGCAAACGTGATTATTGGCTGAACGGCCCGTACTTCTGGGGATTCTCCGGAGGTGGCGAATGGGCTTCCGCCGGATTTAAAGAACATTGGGATTTCTGGCGTCCGGAAGGTGATCCCTTGGGAGCTAACACCAATTCGTACTTCGCACGTGTCATCCGCGGTACATCGAAAAACCAGCAACGTCAGACACGTTACTTGCAAGATGCTTCGTATTGGCGCTTGAAAAACATCCAGATCGGATATACATTACCCAAAGTATGGACAAAGAAAGCAGGAATGGAATCAGTACGTGTTTATGTATCGGGCGACAACCTGCTGACTGTATCAGACATCACCGGAGTATTCGACCCCGAAAACCTGGGAACCCAATGGACCGATCCGGGTAAAGTATATCCGTTACAGAAAGTAATTGCAATTGGTTTAACCGTAAATTTCTAAAAAACGAATCATTATGAAACTAAAAAATAGAATCATACAATTATGTGTACTGACAGGGGGAGTATTACTTTTCCCATCATGTAACGACTTCCTAGACAGGGAGCCGCTGGATCAGGTAACACCGGAATCGTATTTCCAGAATGCAGATCACTTGGCAGCTTATAGTATTTCAAAATATCAGAATCTGTTCTCTACTCATAGCGGATTTAGTGCGGGTACTGTAAACAATGACGGTGCTACCGACAATATGGTTTCAGGCGGCAGCAGCGGTAGCGGACTCCAGAATTACTACACCAAGGATGTTTGGAAGACAGAAGCAGCCAATGACAACTGGGATTTCTCCTTTTTTCGTTATTGCAATTACTTCTTTGAAAAAGTACTCCCCAAATATGAGGCAGGAGAGATATCAGGTAACGCTGACGATGTGAAGCATTATATCGGTGAAATGTACTTTATCCGTGCCTGGAAATATTTCCAGAAGCTGAGGATGTATGGAGACTATCCGATTATCACAGAAGTATTACCGGATAATGCGGAAATATTGATAGAAAAAGGTGTACGACAACCACGTAACAAGGTGGCGCGTTTCATTCTTGAAGATCTTGACAAGGCCGCCGAGTACATGCACGACCATGGTTTTGCCGGCAACAACCGCTTGAACAAGCAATGTGCTTTGTTAATCAAATCACGTGTAGCACTCTACGAAGCTACTTTCGAGAAATATCATCAGGGTACGGGACGTGTACCGGGTGATGCCAACTGGCCGGGTAAACGAGTGCATCCTGATTATAAGTATGATGCCAATACCGAAATAAACTTCTTTCTGGACCAGGCGATGTCCGCAGCAGAACAAGTAGCCGATGTCATTAAGCTGACACCTAACAGCGGTGTGTTCAATCCGGCAAATGACAACGACATTTCGGGATGGAATGATTATTTCGATATGTTTTCAGCCGAAGACATGAGTGGATTTGAAGAAGTGCTCTTCTGGCGTGATTATTACTCCGGCGACTTTACCATCGCACACGGCGCTACAGCTTATGTAGCTTCGGGAGGCAACAACGGTATGTTGCACAACTATGTACAATCTTTCCTGATGAAAGACGGTATGCCTTGGTATGCAGCCACAGCCGCATATCCTTTTAAAGGTGACGAACGGGTAATGGATGAAAAAGCCAACCGCGACGAACGTCTGCAACTCTTCTTATTTGGTGAGGAAGATATGATACCGGCCGTATCCAACGCTACAACCAATGCCATGAAAACATATCAGGACGCAAATTACCCCAATATAATCGTAGCCGAATCGGAAATCAAAGACTTAACAGGATATCGTATTCGTAAATGTCTCTCTTACGACCAGAAACAATATGTTTCGGGACAGGCTCAGTCTACAACCGGTTGTGTGATTTTCCGTGCAGTAGAAGCTTATCTAAACTATATGGAAGCTGCCTGCATGAAGAATAACGGGAATGTTACGGGAAAAGCTGCCGAATATTGGAGAGCTGTACGCATACGTGCAGGAGTTGATCCGGACTTCACTAAAACCATTGCCGCAACAGACTTGAGCAAAGAAAACGATTTGGCTAAATACAAAGGCGAGAATGAAATGATCGATGTGACACTTTTCAATATCCGCCGCGAACGTCGTTGCGAATTCATTGGCGAAGGCATGCGTATGGATGACCTGATTCGTTGGAGATCATTAGACAGACTGTTGGTCGAACGATTTATTCCCGAAGGATTTAACTTCTGGGGAAGTGACGCTTACAAACGTTATGAAGGAGAAGATGCCAAGTTCGAATATATCGAAGGCCCGGACAACGCTATGGCAAATGTTTCATCCAGAAAATTATCCAACTATTTACGTCCTTATTCTGTTGTACAAAAGAATAATGAAATCTATGACGGTTATACTTGGGCTAAAGCGCATTATCTCTATCCCGTACCTATCCGACAGATCGAATTATTATCACCGTCAGGCGAAATAGCTTCATCGGTTATCTATCAGAACCCATACTGGCCTGAAGAAAGAAACACAGCAGCTATAGAATAATTATATCAAATATATAAATATTGATTTTTAGTATAATAATAAGGAGGTTGTGGTAAGAGATTTATAGCAACTACATAAGGTTTAAAAAAGGAAAATTGAAAAAGGGTGTCCGTGAGGATACCTTTTTTTTGCATTCATTATCGCTATTGAAATGATATGGAAAGTCTTGCCCTTTCATACTTTTCCGGTATACATGCCTTTGCAGTAGACACTTATCGATATCTTAAAGTCAATCAAGACGAAAACATCACCAATTATCAAGCCAATCGGCAACGTAGGTATAATAAGAAAAAGGGAGAAATGATGTTATAGGGAAATACATAAAAAGGCCAAGTTCTCCAGGTACTTATTCTGAAATAATCAAAGCAACTTTTTATTTACTAATATTAAGTTAACTTAAGCAGTATAGTCATAATTCATCAGCTATACTTACGACAAAGGTAAACATTCATTTTAATAAACCATAAAATTAAGTGATTTTTTTTGCATAAATACTAAAATATGTTCCATCACCCATAGCTATTCTTGCCTTTTCGTTAAATCCAAGTAGACTTCAAGTAGAACACAAAAGGCCATTTCCAGTCATAAACATACAATATAAGGGGGAGATCTGATACACATATTTCCTACATAAAGGGTAGGTAGTAAAAGCATTACTACCTTTATCTCTCTTTTTCCCTTATATAGCTATTCTCATATATCTACTCAAAAATAAGTACCTGGAGTACTTTATAATAGTCATAACTCCGTACCATCAGCACATCTCAGACAAGACAAAAACGATATTATAAGATAACCCTAATCAGACAAGCTTATGGAGTAGAAACAAAAAAGACACTTAAACATCACTTCCGGCAAGATAAATCTTTACCGGAAAAATCTCAAAAAACAAACTATTCAAATTTATGTTTAACCGAACAATTTAGTGTATGAAAGAAAAAACCAACCTGTTTCCAAGCCTGATACGACTTCGGGAAACAAGTCGCCTAAAAATGGCAATTGCCGCTTCTATCATGCTTTGGTGTGCAACACCTCAGCAAGCCACGGCTGATACTAACGAAGAACACGCGATTGAAGCTGTACAACAAGCTAAAGTAAAAGTAAAAGGTACTGTAGTAGATGAAACCGGAGAACCGATGATCGGTGTAGCCGTAAAAGTTCTCGCAAACAACACAGGTACCATTACCGACCTGGAAGGAAAATTCTCGGTCGAAGCCCCTCTAGGAGGCGCCATCCAAATTTCATTTATCGGATACAAAACCGTTACGGTGAAAGCAAGTAGCGAGCCTATCAGTGTGACGTTGAAAGAGGATTCTCAACAGTTGGACGAAGTCGTAGTAGTAGGTTACGGCTCACAGAAAAAGGTGAATGTAACCGGTTCTGTCAGCATGGTGGACTCAAAAGTAATCGAATCTCGTCCGGTACAAAACGTATCACAAGCCCTTCAAGGTGTGGTTCCGGGATTGAATATGTCAGTAGGTAATAGCGGTGGCGCACTGGACAGTAGTCTCAGTATCAATATCCGCGGTGCCGGTACCATCGGCGAAGGTTCGAGCGGAAGCCCGTTAGTATTGATCGACGGCATCGAAGGTGACATGAACACAGTGAACCCGAATGACATCGAAAACATTTCAGTATTAAAAGATGCCGCCTCTTCTTCTATCTACGGTGCACGTGCTTCTTTCGGTGTAATCATGATTACAACCAAGAGCGGTAAGTCCGGTAAGACTCGTGTGAATTACTCGGGTAACGTACGTTTCTCCGATGCAATTCAGATTCCGGAAATGGTGGATTCTTATACCTTCGCACAATACTTCAACCGTGCCAACACAAACGATGGAGGAGGTTTGGTATTTGACGAAGCGGCCTTGGAGCGTATTAAAAACTATCAGACAGGGAAATACACCGACCCGAACACTCCTGAATACTATGGAGCGAAGGCCGGTAATGACGGAAAATGGCAAAACTATACAGGTTCCTTCGCCAACACAGACTGGTTTAAAGAGTTCTATAAAAATTGGGTACCCTCAACAGAGCACAATCTGAATATCAGCGGCGGTACAGACAAACTCACTTATATGATCAGTGGCAGTTTTCTTGACCAGAAAGGTCTGCTAAGACACGGTGAAGATCAGTTCAACCGTTACACCATGAACGCCAAAATTTCTGCAAAGTTAACCGACTGGGTTACTTTGAACTACACCAGCAAGTGGACACGCGAAGATTACGACCGTCCGACTTACATGACCGGTCTGTTCTTCCATAATATCGCCCGCCGTTGGCCGACTTGTCCGGTAAGAGATCCGAACGGACATTATCAGCAGAAAATGGAAATAATCGAAATGGAAGACGGTGGTAAACAAACCAGCCAGAAAAACTGGTATACCCAACAATTGCAGGCCATCTTCGAACCCATAAAAGACTGGCGTATCGTAGCAGAAGGCAGTATGCGTACCTATACACGCAAACAATCATGGGCTGTACTTCCTATTTACGCTTATGATGCCGACAATCAACCCTATTTATTAGGATGGGGCGATAATGCAGCCGGTTATTCCGAAGTACAAGACTCACGTGAAAGTGAAGACTACTTTTCTACCAATATTTATACGGACTTCGCCAAGACCTTCGGTGATCACAACTTTAAGATAATGGTCGGTTTCAATGGTGAGCTTTACCGCCCAAGCGGGCTGACTGGGTTCGGTACAGACCTGATCAGTCCTGAAGTACCGTCTTTGGGATTGACACAAGACAATAAAAAAGCCAGTTCATGGGCCAGTGAAAAAGCAATCGCCGGTTTCTTCGGACGTTTAAATTATAACTATAAAGAACGCTACATGCTTGAGGCCAACCTTCGCTACGACGGTTCTTCCCGATTTATCGGTGACAAACGCTGGGGGCTTTTCCCATCATTCTCCGCAGGATGGAACATCTCACGCGAAGCATTCTTTGAACCACTGACTCAAGTGGTAGGAACTTTAAAACTGAGAGGTTCGTGGGGACAGCTCGGTAATAACAATACCAGTGAAACGAACGCTTGGTATCCATTCTACCAAAACATGCCTACAGGCAGTGCTTCCTCGGGATGGTTGATCAACGGCAAAAAACAGAATGTAGCCGGTCTGCCCGGTATCGTCAGCAGTTTGATGACCTGGGAAACCATCGAATCATGGAACGTGGGTATCGACTGGGGATTGTTTGACAACCGTCTGACAGGTTCATTCGATTACTACAACCGCTATACATACGACATGATCGGTCCGGCTCCTACACTGCCCTCCGTATTGGGTGCCAGCGCTCCACAAATCAACAACTGCGATATGAAATCGTATGGTTGGGAATTAGAGCTTTCATGGAGAGACCGCATTCAACAGTTCAATTACGGTGTCCGCCTCGTCATGTCTGACAATATGCAGAAAATATTGGAATACCCGAATAAAACCTTGTCTTTGGGCGAAAAGTACTATACAGGAAAAACCATAGGTGAGATTTGGGGATATAAAACCATCGGAATTGCACAAACCCAAGAAGAGATGGACAAGCACTTAGCCAACGGAGGAAAACCGAACTGGGGATCAGCCTGGGGTGCCGGTGATATCATGTATGCCAATATTGACGGAAAAGACGGTGTGAACAGCGGTGCCAATACAGTAAACGACCATGGCGATTTAAAGATTATCGGTAACAGCACTCCGCGTTACAACTTCGGTCTGACACTGGATGGTTCCTGGAAAGGACTCGACTTCTCACTCTTCATTCAGGGAGTGATGAAAAGGGATTACATGTTGGACGGTCCGTATTTCTGGGGAGCCAACGGAGGTATGTGGCAATCATGCGTATTCAAGGAACACCTCGACTATTGGCGTCCTGAAGGCGACCCATTGGGAGCAAACACCAATGCCTACTATCCGAAACCATACTTCAGCAGCAATAAAAACCAAAAAACGCAAAGCGGTTACTTGCAAAATGCAGCCTACTGCCGCCTGAAGAATGCACAAATAGGTTACACTCTTCCCAAAGCATGGACCAAGAAAGCCGCCATGGAATCGGTACGTGTTTATGTATCAGGAGACAACTTGCTGACAATCTCAGGCATCAGTGATATATTCGACCCGGAAACACTGGGTGGAGACTGGGGACCGGGTAAATTATATCCGTTGCAGAGAACTATTTCAATCGGCTTAAACGTTAACTTCTAATTCATTGAATGAACTATGAGACTAAAATTAAAACATATATACTTCTGCTCATTGATAGCAATGGGCGGATTGGCGATAACTTCGTGCGAGGATTTTCTCGACCGGTCACCTATCAGCCAGGTAACTCCTGAGAAGTACTTCAGTACAGTAGACCAGGTAGCAAACTACCTCAATAACTACTACAACGACTATCTGGACGACTCCAGAAATTATAAGCTATATCACCAACAGGCTTGGAACTCAGGCATGCAACGCAACGATGCCAACACAGACAACCTGTTGGCAGACGACAGTAGCCTGGATTATTTTGCCGGTAACTGGCAGGTAGGAAGCGGGAAATCGATTCAAGCTCCATTAAACCGAATCCGTACATGGAATTACCTGCTTGAACAAGTACTTCCCAAAGAAAAAGAAGGATCGATTCAAGGATCGGTTGAGGACCTGAAACACTACATCGGCGAAGCTTACTTCTTCCGTGCCATGGCCTACTACAAAGCATTGGTGAAATATGGCGACTATCCTATCGTAGATAAAGTTCTCCCCGATCAGGAAGAGATTTTACTGGAGTACAGTACACGTGCTCCGCGCAATGAAGTAGCCCGCCAGATTCTGAAAGATTTGGATGAAGCTATCAACCGTATGCACGACCAGGGTTTCCAAAACAACCAGCGTATCAACAAGCAGGTGGCTCAACTCTATAAATCAAGAGTAGCCCTGTTCGAAGCTACTTTCGAGAAATATCATCGGGGAACCGGACGTGTGCCAGGAGATGAAAGTTGGCCGGGTGCTAAAATGTCTTACAACAGCGGCAAAACGTTCAACATTGACGGTGAGATAGACTTCTTCCTGACCGAAGCCATGAATGCAGCAGCAGCCGTAGCCGACCACTGCACGCTGACCGAAAACTCACACGTGCTAAATCCGGAGTATGGACAAATCTATAATTGGAACCCGTATTACGAAATGTTCAGCACACCGGATGCTTCCGGTTATAGCGAGGTGTTGTTGTGGAAACAGTATGACAAATCATTAAATGTTTCACATTGTGCGCCTGCACGTCTGCAGAACGGTGACCGTACCGGATTGACTCGCGGATTCATTACTACTTTCTTGATGAAAAGCGGTTTGCCTATTTATGCTGCAGGCAACGAATATCACGGTGATGTATCTATCTCGGATGAAAAAGAAAATCGCGACGAACGTCTGCAACTGTTTGTATGGGGTGAAAAAGATGTATTGCACAGTGATACCAAAAACCCGGCTGTAGCAGCAGCCGGCACAACACTGCTTTTTGGAGTTCCGAATATCATCTCCGAACAGAAACAGACTCAAGACCTTACAGGATACCGCCCACGTAAAGCTCACACTTACGATTACGCACAGACTAAGGGTGACGAACTGCTAGGGACCAATGCTTGTGTTGTCTTCCGTTCTGCAGAAGCTAACCTCAATTACATGGAAGCCTGCTACGAGAAAACCGGTTCACTGGATGCCAAGGCACAAAAGTATTGGAAAGCACTCCGCACACGCGCCGGTGTTGATGACGATTATGCCAAGACTATTGCAGCAACCGACTTGAGCAAAGAAAATGACTTAGCCGTTTATTCGGGCAGCAAAATGGTGGATGTTACCCTCTATAATATCCGTCGCGAACGCCGTTGTGAATTCATCGGTGAAGGTATGCGCTGGGACGACCTGAAGAGATGGCGTTCCTGGGATCAATTGCTGACCAAACCCTATATCATTGAAGGTATCAACTTCTGGGATGCCGCTTATAAAGATCACAAGGACATTAAGGACGATGGTACCCTTGATGCAAACGTTTCGCCCAAAAGCGACAGCAAATACTTACGCCCACTTCGCAGAACCTCAATCAATAATGAATTGTATGACGGTCTGACTTGGCGTAAAGCATTTTATCTGGATCCGATCGGCATAGAAGATATGTCTTTGACCGCTACCAATCCGGAAGATATCAACACAACTCAGTTGTATCAGAATCCTTACTGGCCGATGACTGCCGGTAAAGCATTGGAATAGTGTTTTCGATAGGAACTAAATACAAAAACAATATAATTTTTTACTAAGTATTGATTTTTAGTATAATAGGGTGTTGTGGTAAGAGATTTATAGCAACTACATAAGGTTTAAAAAAGGAAAAGGGAAGGGAAGTCCGTGAGGATCTCCCTTTTCTATTTTACTCAAAAACGGAAGACTATCCTTTGCACATGGCCCTCAACCAGACACTTCTCCTTATTAACATTGTTAACACTATCTGTGAGACCTTCCTTTATCTCCTGATAAAGAACAAGTTTTTTACATCGAAAGGGCTTGTTATTTAAATACAGAACACTTGCTTTAACATAGAATTAAAACAAGCATTGACCGAAGGAAGAAGGAAAGGCCACAATATCTTGGTTTCTAACGAGATATCAAAGGAAAGTTCCAGTTTCTCCCCCAATAATACATATACGGTAATGAAAGAGATATTTGCTATTTCAACAACTAAATTTTCTATCGTAAATCGGAATAAATGACTTCAACCGATATCATAAAAAGAAATCAGCAGATTAAGCAATTATTTACTTAAAATGCTGATTTCAAATATCAATATAAAATATCGCTAAAAGTCAATCACAGGATTTTATTCCCATTCGATAGTTGCAGGTGGCTTCGAACTGATATCATAGGTCACACGGTTCACACCTTTTACCTTATTTATAATATCATTCGACACTTTACCAAGGAATTCATAAGGCAAATGCGCCCAGTCAGCTGTCATAGCATCCGTTGAAGTCACGGCACGCAAAGCAACGGCACGTTCGTAAGTACGTTCGTCTCCCATTACGCCTACCGATTGAACAGGAAGCAAGATAACACCTGCCTGCCACACCTGATCGTACAATCCCCAATCGCGCAAACCCTGAATAAAGATATCATCGGCATCCTGCAAGATACGAACCTTCTCAGGAGTAATATCACCTAAGATACGAACAGCAAGTCCCGGCCCGGGGAAAGGATGACGGGTAATCAAGTGCTCGGGCATACCTAACTCTCTACCTACACGACGAACCTCGTCCTTAAACAGTAAGCGAAGCGGTTCACAAAGTTTTAGATTCATCTTTTCAGGAAGTCCTCCCACATTGTGGTGACTCTTGATAACAGTACCGGTGATAGAAAGCGACTCGATACAGTCCGGATAAATCGTACCCTGAGCCAGCCATTTCACATCTTTCAGTTTATGTGCTTCTTCATCGAATACGTCAATAAATCCTTTACCTATAATTTTACGTTTACGTTCAGGTTCGGTGACGCCTTCCAGTTCAGAGAAGAACTTCTCACTGGCATCCACACCAATCACGTTCAAGCCAAGGCATTCGTAATCGTGCATCACGTTCTTAAACTCGTTCTTGCGAAGCATACCGTGGTCAACGAAAATACAAGTCAGATTCTTGCCAATAGCCCTGTTCAGCAAAACGGCGGCTACAGAAGAGTCAACTCCTCCGCTTAATCCCAGTACAACCTTGTCATCACCCAGCTGAGCTTTCAATTCGGCAACCGTGCTCTCGATGAATGACGCCGGACTCCAGTCCTGTTTACAGCCACATACATCGACAACGAAATTGCGAAGCATCTGCGTACCGTCTTCACTGTGGAAAACTTCCGGATGGAACTGTACTCCCCATACCTGTTCGCCCTCTACCTGATAGGCGGCAATAGCCACTTTGTCTGTCGATGCAATGGTTTTAAAATTCTCAGGGATAGCAGTAATGGTATCACCGTGGCTCATCCATACCTGCGTACCCTCTCTCACACCTTTGAACAAAACATTGTCCTTGCAGAAAGAAGTCAGGTGAGCACGTCCATACTCACGGGTACCTGCCGGTTCTACTTTGCCACCATTGGTATACGCCATAAACTGTGCACCATAGCAGATGCCCAAGATGGGGTATTTACCTCTGATTTCGCTCAAATCGACCTTGAACGCACTTTCGTCATATACGGAGAAGGGGCTTCCCGACAGAATCACTCCCTTGACGGTTTCATCGCCTTTGGGAAACTTGTTATAGGGGACAATCTCGCAATACGTATCCAACTCGCGCACCCGGCGACCGATAAGCTGCGTGGTCTGTGAACCGAAATCAAGTATTATAATTTTCTCTTGCATATATAGATATGTTATGAATTTGGCGCAAAATTACTGCTTTTCTTTCAATAAATCACGTATTTCAGTCAACAATATCTCTTCTTTTGTAGGTGCAGGAGGTGCGGGCGGCGCAGCAGGTGCCTCAGCTTTCTTCTGAGTCAACTTTGTAATCAGTTTAATAAATAAGAATATAGAAAAAGCAATGATAAGAAAATCGAAAGTCGCCTGCAGAAAGTTGCCGTAATTCAATGTCACAGCAGCGGCCGTCTCTTTTCCGTCAGCCCCATATTCCGCAGCTTTCATTACCCATTTCAAGTCCGTAAAGTTCACTCCCCCAATGAGTAACCCCAAAGGTGGCATAATGATATCGGCTACAACCGACGAAACGATTTTGCCAAAGGCACCACCAATAATCACACCGACAGCCATATCTACCACGTTTCCTTTCATGGCGAAAGCTTTAAAGTCTTGTAAAAAAGTACTTTTTCCCATCTTTTTTTATATTTAATATGAATTTAATATGCGAATATAAAAACATTTTCTTACTTTTGCACCGCATTCTAATGAAACAAATGCGAATTTAGAAAAGTATTTGAACAAATATTATAAAACCCTTAAAAGTTTAAACAAAATGATTAAAGTAGGTATTAACGGTTTTGGCCGTATCGGACGTATGGTATTCCGTGCAGCAGTTAAGAACTTTGGTAACGACATTCAGATCGTAGGTATTAACGACTTGTTGGATGCTGAATACTTGGCATACATGCTGAAATATGATTCAGTACACGGTCGTTTCGAAGGCGAAGTTGCTGTAGAAGACGGTGCTCTGATTGTAAACGGAAATAAAATCCGTCTGACTGCAGAGATGGATCCTGCTAACTTGAAATGGAACGAAGTTGATGCTGACGTTGTAGTTGAATCAACAGGTTTCTTCTTGACTGACGAAACAGCTCGCAAACATATCCAGGCTGGTGCTAAGAAAGTTATCATGTCTGCTCCTTCTAAAGACTCTACTCCTATGTTCGTATATGGTGTTAACCACACTTCATACGCAGGACAGGACATCATTTCTAACGCTTCTTGTACTACTAACTGCTTGGCTCCTATCGCTAAAGTATTGAACGACAAGTTCGGTATCGTTAAAGGTTTGATGACTACAGTTCACGCTGCTACTGCTACTCAGAAAACAGTAGACGGTCCTTCTAAGAAAGACTGGAGAGGTGGTCGTGGTATCTTGGAAAACATCATCCCGTCTTCTACAGGTGCTGCTAAAGCTGTAGGTAAAGTATTGCCGGTATTGAACGGTAAACTGACTGGTATGGCATTCCGCGTTCCGACTTCTGACGTTTCTGTAGTTGACCTGACAGTTGTTCTGGAAAAAGCTGCTACAATGGCTGAAATCAACGCTGCTATGAAGGAAGCTTCAGAAGGCGAATTGAAAGGTATCCTGGGTTACACTGAAGATGCAGTTGTTTCAACTGACTTCCGTGGTTGCGCTAACACTTCAATCTACGACTCTAAAGCAGGTATTTCTTTGGATTCTAACTTCGCTAAAGTTGTTTCTTGGTATGACAACGAATGGGGTTACTCAAACAAAGTTTGTGAAATGGCTCGCGTTATCGCTGCTAAATAATCAAGCTAAGATACAATATACGAAAAGCTGTTCCGGTTTCCCCGGAACAGCTTTTTTTATTTTCCTCTCCCAAGCCCTATAGTCCCGAATCACAACAGAATCAAATAAATGGTAGTAAAAACAGTAGTGAGACACGTTAAATAAGAAGAAAACTGTACGGAAGTCTGTGATACTCTGTGGTGAAATTTGTAATTTTGTAAATGTAACATTGATATTACTGAATATGACAAATATAGCAAATGCACAAAATCCATTTTTTGAGAAATATACAACTCCGTATGGCACTGTTCCTTTTGACAAAATAAAAAATGAACATTACGAACCCGCCATTCGTGAAGGTATCAGTCGCCAGGCAGCAGAAATAGATGCCATCGTCAACAACCCGGAGGCTCCCACATTCGCTAACACAATTCTTGCTTATGAAAAATCAGGAGAGTTACTCGATCGGGTTACCACCGTATTCGGCAATTTGCGCAGTGCTGAAACCAATGATGACCTGCAGAAGATTGCCCAGAAGATGATTCCTTTGTTAAGCGAACACAGCAATAACATCAGCTTGAATCAGGAACTCTTCGAACGTATCAAAGTTGTATACGGTCAAAAGGATTCCATAGAGCTGACTCCGGAACAAACCAAGCTTCTGGAAAACGCTTATAACGGATTTATTCGTCGCGGAGCCAACCTGCAGGGAGAAGCCAAGGAGAAATATCGCGAGCTGACAAAGAATCTTAGTAAACTGACATTGGATTTCAGTGAAAATAACCTGAAAGAAACCAATAACTATCAGTTGACTCTGACCGATGAAGCCCAGTTGGCCGGTCTGCCGGAAAGCGCCATCGAAGCCGCTGCAGAAACAGCCCGGGAAAAAGGAGTGAATGGCTGGGTGTTCACATTGCATGCCCCCAGTTATATTCCTTTTATGACGTATGCTGATAACCGGGATTTACGTCGTGAACTTTACATGGCTTACAATACAAAATGTACCCACGACAACGAATATAACAACCTGGAAATTGTGAAAAAGATAGCCAATATCCACATGGAAATCGCACAATTACTGGGTTATGACAATTATGCGGAATATACACTGAAAGAACGCATGGCCGAAACCGGTGATGCCGTATATAAACTGCTCAACCAATTGCTGGATGCATATACCCCCACCGCCCATAAAGAGTACGAAGCTGTACAAGAATTAGCCCGTACAGAACAAGGAGATGCTTTTGAAGTGATGCCTTGGGATTGGAGCTACTACTCCAACAAACTGAAAGACCGGCAGTTCAATATTAACGAAGAGATGCTCCGCCCCTACTTCGAACTGAGCAAAGTGAAAGCGGGAGTCTTCGGACTGGCTACCAAATTGTATGGCATCACGTTTCATAAGAACCCGGATATCCCGGTATATCACAAAGATGTGGATGCTTACGAAGTGCTGGATAAAGACGGAAGTTTCCTCGCCGTACTGTATACGGATTTCCATCCGCGCGAAGGTAAACGCTCCGGTGCCTGGATGACAGAATTCAAAGGACAATGGATAGAAGATACCGGTGAAAACAGCCGTCCACATGTATCGGTAGTCATGAATTTCACCAAACCGACAGAAAGCAAGCCGGCACTGCTGACTTATGACGAAGTGGAAACCTTCCTCCACGAATTCGGGCATGCCTTGCATGGGATGTTTGCCAACTCAACTTATCAGAGCTTGAGCGGAACGAATGTATACTGGGACTTTGTAGAGCTCCCGTCCCAGATCATGGAGAACTTCGGGATTGAAAAAGAATTCCTGCATACCTTTGCCAATCATTATCAGACCGGAGAACCGTTGCCTGACGAATTGATCAGCCGGCTGGTAGATGCATCAAACTTCAATGTTGCGTACGCCTGTCTTCGCCAAGTCAGTTTCGGGCTGTTGGATATGGCCTGGTATACCCGCAATACCCCCTTCGAAGGTGACGTAAAGGCATACGAACGTCAGGCATGGGCTCAAGCACAGATATTGCCCACAGTTTTGGAAACCTGTATGAGTACCCAGTTCTCACACATCTTTGCCGGAGGATATTCGGCAGGTTACTATAGCTACAAGTGGGCGGAAGTTCTGGATGCGGATGCATTCTCACTGTTCAAGCAAAAAGGAATCTTCAATGAAGAGGTAGCCAATTCCTTCCGTAACAACATCTTGTCGAAAGGCGGAACAGAGCACCCGATGATACTTTACAAACGTTTCAGAGGACAAGAACCTACGATTGACGCATTACTAATCAGAAACGGAATAAAAAAATAGAAAAAAATGAAATATAAATACTTATTATTATTACTTTTGATGCTCCCTTTTGTAAGCGGATGCAACGATTCGGATGATGTGAACGGTATCTTTACCGGAAAAGTATGGAAACTGACGTATATTACCAAAAAGAACGAACATAAACCCTATGATTTCTGGGGTGATAAAGACAAATATGAACAATCCATCAAGAATTACATCAATAAAGAAGGTGCATACACAATCAAATTCGAAGGGGAGACTACAGACAATGTCATCAGCGGAAAGTTTAGCGGAACGCTTTTGTCACATTCTTATACCGGAACCTGGAGTGCCAATGGCGAAAGCAATGCTTTCTCAGCTTCCGTAAAAGGGTCTGAAAATGATCCGTTAGGATTTAGTAACAAATTTGTCGAAGGACTCAACAGGGCTACTTCGTACAAAGGGAATTACGACAACCTCTTTATCTATTACAAGGATGAGGGAGGAAGAGAGTTATGCCTGGTATTTCATGTTGATAAGGACAACAATAAATAATATAACAGCGTATGGACACAGCAAACAGCAAACAATCAGATTTGGACAAGCGTTATATCCGCATGGCTTCCATCTGGTCGGAAAACTCTTATTGCCAACGCCGTAAAGTAGGAGCACTGATTGTCAAAGACAAAATGATTATCTCAGACGGATATAACGGAACACCATCCGGCTTTGAAAACGTTTGTGAAGATGATAACAACGTCACCAAGCCCTATGTTCTGCATGCTGAAGCCAATGCCATCACCAAGATAGCACGTTCCAACAACAGTAGTGACGGTGCTACGATGTATGTCACTGCTTCACCTTGCATCGAATGTGCCAAACTGATCATACAGGCAGGCATCAAGCGAGTGGTGTACTCTGAACACTATCGCCTGGAAGACGGAATAGAGTTACTGAAACGTGCAGGTATCGAAGTCGTTTTTGTCGATACGAGTGAAAAATGAAACAACATACATAAACAACTGACTACAACGCAGCTCTCCGGTAGTTTGTCGTCCGTAGCCAATAACTATAAAAAGATATGAGTACAAAGAACTCTTCACGGTTTACCCCTGTCATCATCGCTATCAGTGTGGTAATCGGAATTCTGATAGGTACATTTTATGCCAAACACTTTGCCGGCAACCGACTCGGCATTATCAACGGCTCTTCGAACAAGTTGAATGCTTTGCTGCGCATTGTCGATGACCAGTATGTGGACACCGTCAACATGGCCGACCTTGTGGAAAAGGCAATGCCACAGATTCTGGCAGAACTGGATCCCCACTCTACTTACATTCCGGCACAAAACCTGGAAGAAGTGACATCGGAACTGGAAGGCAGCTTCAGCGGTATCGGTATCCAGTTCACCATCCAGGACGACACTATCCATGTGAACAGTGTCATTCAGGGAGGACCTTCCGAAAAGGTAGGATTAATGGCCGGTGACCGTATCGTGATGGTAGACGACAGTTTGTTTGTAGGGAAAAAAGTGACTAACGAACGTGCCATGCGCACTCTGAAAGGGCCGAAGGGTACTCAAGTAAAACTGGGCGTGAAGCGCGCTACAGAGAAAGATCTTTTGAACTTCACTATCACACGCGGTGACATTCCGCAAAACACCATCGACGCAGCTTATATGTTGACAGATGACTTTGGCTATATACAGGTTAGTAAATTCGGACGTACTACACATGTGGAGTTGCTGAATGCCATTGCTTTACTGAATCATAAGAACTGCAAAGGGCTGATCATCGACTTACGTGGCAACACAGGAGGATATATGGAAGCTGCAGTGCGCATGGTCAACGAATTCTTGCCCGAAGGTAAACTGATAGTCTATACGGAAGGACGCAAATATCCCCGTGCCGACGAATTTGCCAATGGAACAGGCAGTTGCCAGAAAATGCCCGTTATCGTGCTGATTGACGAAGGTTCGGCTTCGGCCAGTGAAATTTTCACCGGTGCTATTCAGGATAATGACCGAGGTATGGTAGTGGGTCGCCGTTCGTTCGGTAAAGGCCTGGTACAACAGCCTATCGACTTCAGTGACGGATCAGCCATCCGGCTGACCATTGCCCGCTATTATACTCCATCCGGACGCTGCATTCAACGCCCTTATCAGAATGGTAAAGACCGCAACTACGAAATGGATTGGCTGACACGATATGAACATGGAGAGTACTTCTCAAAAGATAGTATCAAACTCGATGAAAACCTGCGTTATTCTACCGCCCTCGGACGTCCGGTGTACGGAGGAGGAGGTATCATGCCGGATGTATTCGTCCCACAAGACACCACGGGAGTGACTTCATATCTGACCGAGGTGCTGAGCAAAGGACTTACCATCCAATTCACCTTCCATTACACGGATAATAACCGCGATAAGTTGAAGAAGTACGAAGACGAAGAATCACTCTTAAACTATCTGCGTCGTCAGGGACTGGTCGAACAGTTCATACGCTACGCTGACAGCAAAGGGGTGAAACGAAGAAACATCCTGATTCAGAAATCATATAAATTACTGGAAAAGAGCATTTACGGAAATATCATCTATAATATGCTGGGAAAAGAAGCCTATATTCAATATCTCAACCAAAGCGATCAGACTGTGAAGAAGGCCGTCGAGTTGCTTGAAAGTGGAGAAGCATTCCCTAAGGCTCCCGTCAGCGTAGAACCTCAAAAGGAGGAAAAGAAAGATGGAAAGAAAAAAACAACTGCGCAAGTGGATAGCACAGGAGAAGAAGAAATACTCCGACTCTACGCTTAAATCGTTGTCGGAAAAGGTATTGATAACTCTTGAGGCATGCCCCGAATTTCAAAAAGGGCATACTATATTGCTCTATCACTCAATGAAGGATGAAGTGCAGACGCACGCCTTCATTGAGAAGTGGAGCCGGTCGAAAAGAATCATATTGCCTGTAGTAACAGGCGACGAGTTAGAACTTCGCGTTTACACAGGCCCCCAAGATCTCGCCATAGGTTCGTATGGCATTGCCGAACCAACCGGAGCGCCATTCACCGATTACGAAACAATAGATCTGGCTGTGATTCCGGGTGTTGCTTTCGATCGGTACGGACATCGTTTAGGCCGCGGCAAAGGATATTACGACCGTTTATTACCTCAAATTCCGGCTCCCAAAGTCGGCATTTGTTTCCCGTTTCAATTGATAGAAGAAGTACCCGCAGAAGCATTCGACTTCCGTATGGATACTATTATAGCACAATGAAAACAAATTATCACACACATACCACTCGCTGCATGCACGCCGTGGGAGACGATGAAGACTATGTACGCAGTGCCATCAAAGGTGGCTTTCAGGAATTGGGCTTTTCTGATCATGGCCCATGGAAGTATCACACAGATTTTGTATCGGACATACGTATGCTCCCGGAGGACTTACCGGAATATATAGAAAGCATCCGTGCCTTGAAAGAAAAATACCGGAATCAAATCAGCATCAAAATCGGATTGGAGTATGAATACTTTCCCGAATACATCCACTGGCTGAAAGAAATCATCAAAGAGTACCGATTGGATTATATCCTCTTTGGAAACCACCATTACCATACTGACGAAAAGTTTCCCTACTTCGGGCATCATACCACTAATCGGGATATGCTCGACCTTTATGAAGAAAGCACTATCGAAGGCATGGAAAGCGGACTGTTCGCCTACTTGGCACATCCGGATCTTTTTATGCGTTCCTACCCTGAATTTGACAAACATTGTATCAGTGTCAGCCGCCATATCTGTCGGGCAGCAGTCCGATTGCACATCCCTTTGGAATATAATATCGGCTATGTAGCCATCAATGAAGCACGGGGAATAACGACTTATCCTTGCCCGCAATTCTGGCATATCGCAGCCAATGAAGGATGCACGGCTATTATCGGACTGGACGCACACAATAACCTTGATTTAGAAAATCCGACTTACTACGATCGTGCCTGTCAGGAACTGAATGCGCTGAAGATGCCCGTCATAGATACAATCCCATTCTTGAAATACTGAGAGCACCACATTTTAGTTGTAGATAGAATCTCCGTTCTCTTCGAACAGAGACTCTGTTCATAAAGAATGAAGGCTCCGTTTGATACAAACAAAGCCTTCATTTATTATAAAAGAATAGTCGTTTAGCGGAAAATAATATTGGTAATCACCGTAGCCCCAACCTTCTGATTCAAATTACGGACCAAAAGTTCCCGCCCCATCATCAACTCCTGACGGAGGGCAGCAGAGGTCAAGTGTACATACAACACCTGATTACGAATATACAAATCCCTTGTGTACGACATAATAGTAGGTCCCAGCACCGTCTCCCACGAATCAAGTAAGCGTTGCTCATTCAGTGGAGACTCCAAGCTCTCCTGACGCAGATATTTCTGAATCAGTTTTCCAATCGGTTCCGCATCGTTTCGTTTCATCTCTCTTTTTCCTCCATTTCATTGATAGCTCCGCTCTCCACACGAAACATTTTATAGTCACTCCCCACCTTATATAATATACGGTCCAAATGTTCACGATTCGTATCCGTTATGAAAATCTGCCCGAAATTGTCACCCGCCACCAACTTTACAATCTGTTCTACGCGCGAAGCATCCAATTTGTCAAAGATATCATCCAACAGCAACAGAGGTACCGTACTTCCCGTACGCTTCAAAAAATCAAACTGCGCAAGCTTCAGTGCAACCAGGTACGTCTTGTTCTGTCCTTGTGAACCTTCTCTCTTAATAGGAAAGTCACCCAACAACATGTTGAGTTCATCTTTATGTATCCCCCGAAGCGAATAACCCATAATCTTATCCCGTACCCGGCTTTCTTTCAGAACTTCAAGCAGAGATGCATTTCTTGCGTGCGACTCATAAGTCAGTCCCACTTGCTCCTTATCCTGCGAAATGTACGAGTAGAACGATTGAAATATAGGAATAAACTCACTGATAAATGCTTCCCGTTTCCGAAAAACCACCTCACCGGCCTGTGCCATCATCTCTTCCCAAACGAGAAAAAGCTCTTCTTCTATCGGATGTTCGCTCTTCAACAATGTATTTCGTTGTACCAATGCCTTATTGTAGCGAATCAAAGCATCCAAATACTCCTTATCATACTGCGAAATGACTACATCCATAAAGCGGCGACGTTCGTCACTGCCCCCCGCTATCAATTCTGAGTCGGCAGGCGACACCATCACCAAAGGAATAAATCCGATGTGATCCGACAGGCGCGAATATTCTTTCTTATTACGTTTGAATTGTTTTTTCGACCTACGCTTCATTCCGCAATAAATCTCTTCGGGTGTTCCGTCCATCGCCTCATAGAACCCTTGAATAACAAAAAAGTCCTGTTCATGACGAATATTCTGCGAATCGATCGGATTTCCTGCACTTTTACAAAAAGACAGAAAGTAGACCGCATCGAGCAGATTGGTTTTTCCCATCCCGTTCTGCCCGAAAAAGCAATTCAGTTTAGCCGAAAAATTCAGTTCTACCTGCTCCAGGTTCTTATAGTTCAGTATAGATATACGCTTCAGTATCATGTGTGCACATTGAGTTTGGTTACAAAAGTAGAAAGATTTTCGGGGTTTTAGGTCGCAAAACAAAAAAAGATGCCTCTAAATTTCGTTTATATATATAAAAAAACTACTTTTGCTGACCAAAATATCCAGTTGAAAAAATAACAAAAAGAATCATATAAAAATGGCAGAACAAAAGAACCACAACAACGAACTGAATGTGGAAGATGCACTGACACAGTCGGAAGCATTTCTTGTTAAAAACAAAAAAGCAATCATTGGCGCCGTTGTAGCCGTAATCGTAATCGTAGCAGGTGCAATCCTCTACAAGAATTTCTACGCAGAACCTCGTGAAGAAAAAGCACAGGCTGCTCTTTTCAAAAGCGAACAGTACTTTGAGCAAAGTGCATACGAACAAGCACTGAACGGTGATAGCATCGGTTCTATCGGTTTCCTGAAAGTAGCCGATCAGTTTAGCGGTACTAAAGCAGCCAATCTGGCAAAGGCATACGCCGGTATCTGCTACCAGAATTTAGGTAAATATGAAGAAGCCATCAAAGCACTTGACGGTTTCAGTGGAGACGACCAGATGGTAGCTCCTGCCATTCAAGGTGCCATTGGTAACTGCTACGCTCAGTTAGGCCAACTCGATAAAGCAACTTCTGCTCTTCTGAAAGCGGCAGATCATGCAGACAACAGCACCCTGAGCCCTATCTTCCTGCTCCAAGCCGGAGAAATCCTGATGAAGCAAGGCAAGAACGAAGAAGCAGTAAAAGCCTTCACCAAGATTAAGGATAAATACTTCCAGTCTTATCAGGCAATGGATATCGATAAATACATCGAGCAAGCTAAACTGCTGAAAAAATAATAACGGGGTATATACCTTATTATATAGAAAGCTACCCAAACCAATCTGGGTAGCTTTTTTTCAACCAACCAAAAACATATAAATTATGGCAACAGCATATCATAACTTATCAGATTACGATTTTAATTCAGTTCCGAATGCAGAAGAAATGAAATTCGGTATCGTTGTTTCCGAATGGAACGCTAACATCACCGGTGCCCTGCTGGACGGAGCAGTGAAAACTTTGAAGAAACATGGAGCCAAAGAAGAAAATATCCTGGTAAAGACAGTACCCGGAAGTTTCGAACTTACCTTCGGCGCTAATCAGATGATGGAAAATAGCGATATAGATGCAATTATTATCATTGGTTGCGTAATTAAAGGAGATACTCCACATTTTGATTATGTTTGCATGGGAGTGACACAAGGCGTAGCACAACTGAACGCAACTGGCGATATACCAGTTATTTACGGATTAATTACCACCAACACTATGGAGCAGGCAGAAGACAGAGCCGGCGGCAAACTGGGTAATAAAGGAGACGAATGTGCAATTACTGCAATAAAAATGATCGATTTTGTTTGGAGTTTAAATAAATAGTTGTATCTTTGCATCGCAATTGAGAAACAAACCTACTTAAGAGAAAGCAAAGGGACTCAAAAGCAAACAAAAGGGCAAATACCAGAGTGGCCAAATGGGGCAGACTGTAAATCTGCTGTCTTTCGACTTCGGTGGTTCGAATCCATCTTTGCCCACAAAAATTGCGGAAGTAGCTCAGTTGATAGAGCATTAGCCTTCCAAGCTGAGGGTCGCGGGTTTGAGCCCCGTCTTCCGCTCTAAAGAGAATCTGAGAAATTAGATTCTCTTTTTTTATATACAACCCTAACATCCTAACTACACATGAAAACTCCTTCGCAAACACATGTGCTCGGACTGGCACATCCCCCACTCCCGATGGTACGCCTTGCTTTCATAGGGCTTGGCAATAGAGGTGTATTGACTCTGCAACGTTATCTGCAAATCGAAGGTGTCGAAATCAAAGCACTTTGTGAAATCAGGGAAGGCAATCTGGTTAAAGCCCAAAAGATACTTCGGGAAGCCGGTTATCCGCAACCGGACGGCTATACCGGACCGGATGGATGGAAACGAATGTGCGAACGGGATGACATTGATCTCGTATTCATCTGTACCGACTGGCTGACCCACACTCCCATGGCAGTATACTCCATGGAGCATGGCAAGCATGTAGCCATTGAAGTTCCTGCAGCCATGACTGTAGAAGAGTGTTGGAAGTTGGTAGATACGGCCGAAAAGACAAGACAGCACTGCATGATGCTCGAAAATTGTTGTTATGACCCGTTTGCACTGACTACGCTTAACATGGCACAACAGGGTGTATTCGGCGAAATAACCCATGTAGAGGGAGCATACATACATGACCTGCGTTCTATCTACTTCGCCGACGAAAGTAAAGGAGGATTTCACAATCACTGGGGAAAGAAATATAGTATAGAACATACCGGTAATCCTTATCCGACCCACGGTCTTGGTCCGGTTTGCCAGATACTGAATATCCATCGGGGAGACCGCATGAACTACTTGGTCTCTCTGTCCAGTCTTCAGGCAGGTATGACCGAATATGCCCGTAAAAACTTCGGAGCAGACTCTCCGGAAGCCCGCCAGAAATACTTATTGGGTGACATGAATACTACCTTGATACAAACAGTGAAGGGCAAAAGTATCATGATTCAGTATAACGTAGTAACTCCACGTCCTTACAGCCGCCTGCATACAGTTTGTGGAACAAAAGGATTCGCGCAGAAATATCCCGTTCCCAGCATTGCTCTCGAACCCGACGCCGGCTCTCCTCTTGAGGGGAAAGCACTCGAGGAAATAATGGAGCGTTACAAACATCCTTTCACAGCCACTTTCGGTACAGAGGCTCATCGCAGAAATCTGCCCAATGAAATGAACTATGTAATGGACTGCCGGCTAATTTATTGTTTGCGCAACGGATTACCATTGGATATGGATGTATATGATGCTGCCGAATGGTCGTGCATCACAGAACTGAGCGAACAATCGGTATTAAACGGCAGTATACCGGTAGAGATTCCGGACTTTACGAGAGGAGCATGGAAAGAAAAATAAAAAACTTCTGATTATTAAAAGAAAGGGGGTGTCGGTCTGATAACCGACACCCCCTTTTTCAACCTTTAATTAAGAGATATCTGTGTTAAATTAATATCCCGGATTCTGATCACCAGCCAATAACGGATTTAAGTCAATAGCTGTTTGCGGAATTGGTTTCAGACGCATACGAGAGCTCCATTTCATTGTAAGTTCCGTATCACCGTCAGGAGTCATGATAGGTACATTGTTCATGTGCTCTTTCCAGTAATCATCGCTATAACGAGTCATATCGTCACCACGGAAACCTTCACCAGCCAATTCAATGCGACGTTCGTTCTGAATCAGTTTCAGACCTTCTTCTTTGCTCAAGCCAGAAGGTACATCCGGCATACCGCAACGATCACGTAACTGATTCAAAGCAGCTTCAGTTGCAGCATCATAACCAGTAGTCTGTGTATGCGCTTCAGCATAAATCAATAAAATTTCTGCATAACGGATACAAGGATAATCACCGGTCGCCTGTCCATCGCCATTAGCATCATTTTCCAATGAAAGCATCTTACGGAAGTTAAATCCGGTCTTTGATTCGTTATTACCATTCTTTATCCATTCATACACAAACTTATCACCATAATTAGATTCATACCAACTCTTGAATGGCATCAAGATAGAAACATACATACGGCTATCACGGTTACGGAACTCTTGAATATATTTATAATCTTTCAATGTTCCATTCTTTATCTTTTCCTGGCAGAAAGCAATAAACTTAGCTTCTCCTTCAGGCTTTTGATAAGCATCCAAGTCAGCCTTTATCTGGTTATACGCTTTAGCACGTTCTTCCGGAGTAGGCAATTGCGGTACACTGTGGCCATCAACTCCCCAATAAGCATCTACCAGATTCTGTGTCGGAGTTACAGAAGACCAGCCACCCAACTGATTCGGGCGCATACTTGTATAACGAGTCATATCTTGATAATCCCAACTGGAAGCAGCATATTGACGAGTCATAATGTATTCGGGATTATCCGGATTAGCATTTTCTGTATGCCACAAAGCTTCATAATTAAACATACCCTTAACGAATTCGTCTTTATCGATTCCTTTTTCTGCAAAATCAATATACAAACTCATTTCTTCTGCCTCTTTCTTCTGTGCATCCGACAAAGAAGATATTTTAAACAAAGAGAAACCTCCCTTATCCATCACTTCCTTCGCAGTAGATTCTGCTAAAGCATAGTCCCCAAAATACAGGGCCGCTCTTGCTTTCAATGACAAACAAGCATATTTTGTGATACGTCCCTTTTCATTTGGATAACCACCAGCGTATTTCTCGGGCAATATTGCAGCAGCCTCAGTAAGTTCTTTCATAATAAAATCACGAATCACACTTACCTCGTCACGCGGAATATTAGGAGAGTTATAATCCAGTACTTCAGTAATCAAAGGCACTTTACCGAACGTCATAGTCATGCCCAAATAAGTCCAGGCACGCATTGCACGAACTTCTGCCTTGAACCTTTCTCTTAAAGATTCATCCATCTCACAATTTCCAACTTTCTGCAAAAACAAGTTTTCCTTACGAATTGTCTCAAAGTTCCAACCTTCATCATAAAGAGGGCTAAAACCATCTTGCTGGAATATTTTTGCGTTAGATTCATGTGCATATTGGCAATATACATCATCCGAATAAGCATCTCCGTAAATTCCAATACCCGGAATCGCAGCAGAATAAATTGAATTCAGATTATACCAGGCATCTTTTTCAGATGTCCAATATGTTTCGGCCGCAATATTAGCAGGCGGCTCCACTTCCAAGTCGCAACTACTAACACTTACACTAACTAAAGTGCAAAAGAATATACCCTTGAATAATTTATTTATAGTTTTCATCTTTTATAATCAATAATGTTAGAATGTTAGATTTACACCAAAAGCAATCGAAGACGTACCACGAGTATTAACGCCGCGTCCTGAAGCCGTTTCAGGGTCGAAATCTTCCATACGGTGATCAGCACGAATAGTAAACGGATTTTCAGCCGCAACATAGAGTTTCAATGCCTCCAGACTCAACTTCTGTAATACCGGCTTTTGGAAAGAATATCCAAAAGTTATATTCTTGATGCGGAAATAATCGGCATTAAACAACCAGTAATCAGAGAAATATTGGTTATAAGTTGAATGTTTACTTGTACGAGGATAAATGCGAGGATAAGCTGCATTCGGGTTAGGATTATCTACCGTCCATCTCTTCAAGTGATATTTACGCGGACTTGCATAATCCGAGAATGCCCAGGCATTTTCCATACTGAAGTTTACCTTTGTACCGGTAACTCCCTGACCGAACATACTTAATTCAAATCCTTTATAGCGAAGATTCAGGTTCACACCATAAGTAATGTCAGGAACATCACAACCTATATAAGTTCTATCTTTATCGGTAAGTTTACCATCACCATCTAAATCTACATATTTGATATCACCCGCTTGAGGCACCAAACCATCGGTGATGTAATTACCGGTATCAATATCCTCCTGAGTCAACAGACCATCAGAGCGATATCCATAGAAAGTACCGATTGCATAACCAACCTTTTTAATCCATGGGCTTTCAATAATCGGGTCATTCGCTCCCAGGTTGGTTACTTTATTCCAGTTCTTACTCATGTTAAACCCAACTGTATATGCAAAGTCACCCAGAGTTTTATTATGTGTAATACTCAGTTCTAAACCCTTATTACTTACTGTACCAATATTTTGTGAAACCTTGAAATCAGAGCCAATACCGATTTCTTTCGGACTCGGATATGCCAACAGGATATCATCTGTTTTTTTGTTATAATAATCGGCTGTAAAATTCAACAGTCCATTGAAAATGTCAAAATCCACACCGATATCAGTGATAGTAACAGTTTCCCATCCTAAAGTCGGATTGGCAGGTTTAGATTCTACGATACCCGAAACAATAGCATCTTCAAAGTTGTAGTTACCTCCTTGTTGATATGAAGAGAAATAATCATATTGGCCTACGTTATTGATATTACCCAACTGTCCCCAAGATGCACGCAACTTCAGGTTATTAATCCAGTTGATATCTTGCATAAATCCCTCCTGACTAATACGCCAGCCTGCAGAGAATGACGGGAAAACACCCCAACGATTATCCTTATGAAAGCGAGAAGAAGCATCAGCACGGATATTGGCCTCTAATAAATAACGATCCATAAAGGAGTAATTTACACGACCAAAGTAAGACATCAGTTTGTCTTCGTTACTTCCACCTTCAGCATAAGTATCATCTGGCGCACTCGAGCCACCATTCATGTCCGTCATACCATTAGTCGGGAATTTCAGACGATATGATTTTTGTTTCTGATACTTATAATGTTCATAAGATACACCAGCCAATACATTCACATTATGTTTTTCATTACTCCAAACGTAATTAGCCAATGCATTATAAGTAAGGCGACTGTTTTCTTCCCAACTGTACTCCATCTTAGAATTAGTTACATCTGTACCATTCAACTCAGTACCGGTCTGGAAATCCTTAATCTTACTTTTATTTGCAGTATAAGTCTTAGATTTATAATCCCAAGCTTTATAAATCATTTCGCCAGTCAATACCAGTCCTTTTACAGGCTTAATATCTAAAGCCAGATTTATCAAAGTATTCTGAGTCTTACTGTTCGACCATCCTCCTTCTTCCAAACGGCGTAAAGGGTTACGCTCCATATTTACTGTTGCAGCCGGCTTTCCACCTTCATAGCTACCCCATTCACCATTACTTTGACGAGCAACATAAGTTGACGGAATTGTCAACAAGTGTGTATAAACAACTCCTCCTTTATCATTATCGGAAGTGCTTTGAATATAATTGATATTAGAACGCATTGTCAACCAAGACTTAATATCTGAAGAAATATTGGTAGTCAAGTTATAACGTTCACTCTTTGCACCAGGAGTAAATTTATCATCATACATATATCCTAATGAAGTGAAATATTTCACTTTATTACCACCGCTAAAGCTTACAGAGTGCTTTGTCATAACAGCTTCATCCTTCAAGACTAAATCATACCAATTTGTATTTGGATACATATCCGGATTAGAGCCATCGCGGAACATTTGTATTTCTTTATCTGTATAAGGAAGCGTACTGGTATTCGGGTTTTCATTCAAAGCAGCCTCATTACTCAAACGTGCATACCATTCAGAGCCCAATACATCAGGTGTATAAGTCGCCATTTTCACTGCGACCGAACCATCATAACTGATCTTCAAATCACCTTCTTTACCACCTTTAGTTTTTACCAATACAACACCATAAGCTGCACGAGAACCGTAAATAGCAGAAGATGCCGCATCTTTCAAGAATGAAATGCTCTCTATCGAATTCGGATCAAGACTTGAAAAGAAAGAAGCATCAGCAATTGCACCGTCAATAACAAACAGAGGAGAAGATGTTCCCAAGTTACCGCGACCACGCATATTAATTGATGGAGTAGATCCCGGACGTGATATAATAGTTACTCCCGGAACCTGTCCTTGTACTGATGCCAATACATCTGTATTCACACGTTCTTTCAATTCGTCCGCTCCAACAGAAGACACAGCACCTGTCAAATTTACCTTCTTCTGAGTACCATAACCTACTACCACCACTTCGTCCAGAGTTTTAGTATCCTCTTTCATGGTAACTGTATAACTATTAACTCCCGGTTTAAGAACAATCGCTTGAGGTATATAACCAATATAAGTCACCTGAAGTTCCTTACCGGCAGTGTTAAGAGTAAACTCACCATCAATATTAGTGATAGTACCGTTAGTCGGATTTCCTTTTTCTATAACCGATGCTCCGATGATGGCTTCTC